>Ga0181521_10000005_pt1 | contig 266650 bp, 250 predicted proteins | sample PEATcosm2014_Bin_32_FD_119764 | JGI IMG/M metagenome (GOLD analysis project Ga0181521, IMG submission 119764) | Peatland microbial communities from MTU Mesocosm Facility, Houghton, MI, USA - PEATcosm2014_Bin02_60_metaG | ecosystem: Environmental > Terrestrial > Soil > Wetlands > Peat | place... | reverse complement strand
TGCACCCCTATCCTGATGCGCGCTTCGCCGCTACTCATCCTTCGTGGAAGCCGTATGCGTAAAGGCGCCTGTACGGTTTTGTGCGGGGGGCGATCAGCGATGACCGTCCCTACCGCGACAGTTACTCATTCGCCAACATCCAGAGTCGCCTCAGGCGTTGATGGAAAGCTGTTGGGCAGCCATTCGCAATTGCCTTCCGTCAGGTGTCGCATCGCGCGGCGGCATTGACTGTATTCGGCCGGCAGCTTTCTCGCCAGAGATCCGTTGTCATGCAGGGATCGTTTTGTCATGCAAATGATGGGGAAAGGACGGAATTAGCATGACAATGGCGACTAAAGCGACTGAAGGTTTTCAATATAAGTGGATTGCTTTCTTTATATTATGATTGAAATCAGGAAGATAGACTAAGTCGTGACGGAGAGACTGGGATTCGAACCCAGGTCAGAGTTTCCCTTAAAATACGCTTTCCAAGCGTGCGCCTTCAGCCACTCGGCCATCTCTCCGTTAGAGCCGGCTGACTGTTTGATCGCTTCCTCCTGCAACTGCTGTTCCCTCGCTTTTACCTACGGAGCGTAGTGTTCTTCTGTCATCCTCGCCGAGGAATGACAAAGAAGCCTGCTCACCTTGTCGAGCGACACTCCCGCCAAGGGCATCTCAACAGCGATGAGGAGTGCTATGTTCTCTCAAAATATCCGATGGCCACCGCGACAGCGAAAAAGTGGGCGCAGGATGCTTCCAGCGGCATGTCCCAGCCAAGAGACATCATTTCTCTGGGCGCGCGGATTTGTCTCCGGTGCAATAATGGTGTCACGCCACCAGAGACGGGAAAGCGTGACGCGGCCAAGATGAATCTGCCCAACTCCATCACCATGACGCGGATCGTCATGATCCCATTGTTCCTGTGGATCCTGTCGCCGCATTTTCCTTGGGCTGGGCCGAGTGGAACGCAGGAGATTCTGGCATCGATTCTCTTTGTGCTGGCGTCGATCACGGATGGGCTTGACGGGTATCTTGCCCGCAAGCGCGGTCAAATCACCACCATGGGTATGCTGCTCGACCCGCTGGCCGATAAGATCATGGTCACGGCAGCCTTCGTCGCTCTCGTTGCCTACAACCCGCAGGTGGTTAAGGTGTGGATTGTGGTGGTCATCGTCGGCCGCGAGTTTCTCATCTCGGGGCTGCGATCCATCGCATCGTCTGAAGGATTCACCATCTCGGCCAGCGATCTGGGAAAGCTGAAAACCGTGGTGCAGATCGTCTCTGTCACCTCGGCCGTCCTGGCTCACCGCTGGGATCATTGGCAGATCGGCGTCCTCACAATCCCGGTGAAGTGGTATGCCATCGCCGCAATCTACTTTGCCGCGCTGGTCGCAACAATTTCGGCGATCGATTACTTCATCGGCTTCTGGAAAAAGATCGACCACGCCTCCAGCGATCGGCGCAAGGCCTCTGTGCTTTCGCGCGGCAAGAGCGTGCGCATCTCGTAAAAGCAGGGAATGGGCTCTAGAACTGGTTGCATAAATAGATGTCCGAGCCGCAAGTTATTGATTTTACGGTCATAAACCAGGGCCTTAGGCATTTATGCAACCAGCTCTAGTTCCTACGTCCCTAAGTCCCTATTCCCTAATCCCCGTTTTTCACTGGCCAATTTCATAGCGAACTACTGCCAGTGCCGTCTGATACGCGTAGCGCGCATTGGTGTTGGCGATTTCGGCCTGCGTCTGGTTGAGTTGCGCCTCGCTGATCTCGACGATGCCGCTGAGGCCGATCTTGTAGCGCGCTGTGGCCAGGTCGAGCGCGAAGTTGGCCTGATCGACCAACTGTTTCGTGACCGCAATGCGCTGATATGCGGTTTGAGCATTCAGCACCGCGGTGCGCACGTCGCGGGCGATCACGTCGCGCAGGTTGCGCACGTTTTCCTGGGCGGCTTGTGCGCGCAACTTCGCATCCCTGGCCTCAGCATTGTAGAGAAATCCATTGAAGACGGGAATGCTGATGTTAGCTCCTGCGGCGCCGTACCATGAGGACTGGATCTGGTCAGCGCGCACCGGTGTCGCGCCCGCGGCGGCCATGGCGGAAACTGTCGGCAGCCACAGTTCGTGCTCGGCGGTCGAGTACTGGCGCGCCGCGATGAATTGATCGTTCATCGCCGCCAGGTCGGGGCGCGCGGTGAATGCGGAGGTCACAAGTGCTTCAGGATCGTCGGGCGCGGAAGGCGGATTGTTGTTGGTTTCGTCGACCAATGCGTATTGCTGATTCTGTTCCGAGCCGAGCACATCGTTCAATGCCGCCATCGCAGCCTGCGCGCTGTTCTCGGCGTCGAGCAGCAGCAGCTTGGCCTGCGAAAGCTGCACATCGGCAAAGCTCAAGTCGAGATCGGATCGGATCTTCGCTTTGGTGAGAGCGCCCACCTGATCGGCTGTGGCCTGACGCTCGGCGACGGTACTCTGCGCCACGTTGAGCACGGCCTGCGCAGTGAGCGCCTGATAGAAGGCCTGATCCACGGTCAGTGTAATGTCGAGCTCCGTGGCGCGCTCGCTTTCAAGTTGCGCTTTCGCCGTCGACTCGGCGCTGAGCACAAGGTTATGCGTGCGGCCGAAGTCGGTAATCAACTGGCTGACGCTCAAGCCGCCCGCCGCGCGGTCGTAGACGGAGGGATTGTTCAGCAATCCCGCGGTGATGCGGCTATTGTCGTGCGCATCGACGGCGGTCAGATCGCCAATTGCAGTGGGCATCTCCGCCGACCGCACCTCGCGCGTCACCTGCGCCTGCGCCAGCGCCAGCAACCGCGCCACGCTGATGTTGGGATTGTTGCGGATCGCCATCTGCTCGGCTTGCGCGAGCGTGAGCTGCGGCCCGGCGGGCGTGGTGTTTTGCGGTGCGGCGGGCATCGTTGGGCCCCCGGCCGTAATCGGAGCGGATGAGGGCGAATCCTGAGCCAAAGCTGCGATAAGCTGCGACACCGGCGCCGGCGCATCGGGGAGGGAAGGTTGCTGCGCCACAATCGCTGCTGGAAGCGTCGTGAGAATTGCAACGCAGGCGGCGACAAGGCGCCGATTGTTGCGTTGTTTATTCATGGCCGACTCCTTCCGCTGCAATTTGTGCTCCACGACGGCCGTGAATGAGGAGATACACGGCCGGAACCAGAAAAACGGTGAAGACGACGGAAACGGCGAGTCCCCCGATGATGGCGCGGGCCAGCGGCGCGTATTGTTCGCTGCCGGCTTCGAGGCCCAGAGCGAGCGGAATCATGCCCAATAGCGTGGCCAGCGAGGTCATCAAGATGGGTCGCAGGCGAACGCGGCAGGCTTCGACGGTCGCCTCCAGCAGCGGCTTGCCTTGCCGGTGGAGAATTCCCGCGAACTCGACAATCAGAATGCTGTTCGAGACAACGATCCCGGCCATCATGATGACGCCCATAAGCGACATGATGTTGAGTGTGCTGCCGGTGAGAAGCAGGATCAGAACCACACCGGCGAGTCCGGGTGGAATGGCCAGCAGAATGATGAATGGATCGATGAAAGAGGTGAACTGCGCCATCAAAATCAGGTAGACGAGCAGAACCGCGATCATCAGGCCAAAGCCGAAGTCGTGGAAGGCCTCGTTCATGCTCACGACGGCTCCCCGCATGTCGATCACCGTATTGCGGTCGTGCTGCGTGCCAGCCAGGATGCGATCGATTCTCGCGCCCACCCCTTGCAGCGCCTCAGATTTGGTGGAAACAAAAATATCGATCACGCGGCGAATCTGATAGTGATCGACCTCGGTTGGCGTGTTGATCTCAGAAATGTCGGCCACTTCGCCAAGCGGCACATAGCCAGCGGCGTGATCGCCGGTCAGGAGCGTCGATGAAGCTGGATCGGCCTGCTGGCCCTCCTGCATCGGTGTATAGCCGGCGGGCCGGACGCCGCGCAGCGGAATGTTCTTCATATCCTCGAGCGACATGTTGTCGATCCACTGGTTGGCGTATTGCACGGTGACCATGTAGTTGTTGCCGGTGCGCGGGTCGATCCAGTAGCTCGGCGCCACCATGCCGTCGGATGTGAGCGCAGTGATTACGTCGTCAACCACGTCCCGCGCCGACAAACCGATCAGGCTGGCGCGTTCGCGGTCGATGTTCAGAGCCAGGCCCGGGTAGTTCACGCTTTGCGGGATGTAGACTCCGCTCACATTGGGAATGGACTGGATTTTCGCGGCCAGTTGGCGCGCCAGATTGTAAGCGCTGTCCATGTCGTTCGATTTGACCTGAACGTCGATGGGCGCAGGCAGCCCCTGATTGATGACGCCGTCGACCAGGCCGCCCGCCTGAAAATAGGTGGAAAGCTCCGGCATTTGCCGCGAGAGCTCAGCGTGCACGCGCTGCATGTACTCGTAACTGCCGACGGCGTGGTCTTCTTTCAGGCTCGTCTGCACGAAGGCCGTGTCCATGGACGCGTTAGTGGTGTAGATGGCTGAAAGATCGGGATAGACGCCGATGTTCGACACGATCATGCCCAGGTCCTTCGGCCTCACCACGCTGCGAATCACACTCTCGACTTTGGCGATGTAGTCGTTGCTCGCCTCAAGCCGCGTGCCGCTGGGCATGCGCACATTGATGATGAATTGCCCGGGATCGGTGCGCGGAAAGTAGGCGCGCCCAAGAAACGGAAAGCATACAGCGAGAACAAGAGCCAGCCCGCCGAGCATGACGGCGGTGGCAAGTCGGGGCCTGCGCAGCACCTTGTAGGCTAACGCTTCGTAGCGGTCGAGAAGCCGATGAAAGTGACGATTGAAAACGATCAAAAAGCGTTTGAAGAAGTTTGGCTTGCTTCCTTCAACGGCATCAATGTCGCCTTCGTGTTCTTCGCCCTTCGGGTCCTGGCGAATGAACTTCGCACAGAAGAGAGGCACCACCGTCATGGCGAAAAAATAGGACGCAAAGATCGACAGCACCACTCCCAGAGCAAGGGGCGTAAAGATGTACTTGCTGACGCCGCTGAATGAAGTGACCGGGAAAAACACAATCGCCGTCGTGAACGTGGCGGCCAGCACGGCCATCGAAACCTCGGTGCCGCCCTCCGCCGCGGCAACCGGTGGCGATTTTCCCAGCTCCATGTGCCGGAAAATATTTTCGAGCACGATGACGCCGTTATCGATGAGCCGCGAGAAGACCAGCGCCAGTCCGCCCAGGATCATGGTGTTGATGGATCCGCCCATGAAGTTGACGATCAGCAGGCAGACCAGCATGGAGAGCGGAACGGCGAGCAAGACCGCAACTGTCGCTCGCGGGCTGCCGAGAAACACGAGAATCATGACCCCCGTCATCACCAGGCCGATGACCGCCTCGCGCGTGACGTTGGCAATTGCGAGCTTGACGAAGACCGACTGATCGAAGACCACTGCGGTTCTTAGATTGTCGGGAATATCGACGAGCTTCTTGACCGCGGCCTTGATGCCGTCGACAATCTCGATGGTGTTGCTGTCGCCGCCCTGCTTGAAGATGGGCACGTAGACAGAGCGCTGTCCGTCGATGCGCACAATGTTGTACTGCAAGGCGCCGGAATCGACCGCCTTGCCAATGTCGCCCACCAGCACCGATGAGTTGCCCGACGACTTGAGCGGCATATCGTTCATCGCATTGGCGTCGGGGAACTGGCTATTGGCATAAATATTGAAATCTTTTGAGCCGATGCGCACGTCTCCGGCAGGAAGGATCAGGTTCGAACTGTTGACCGCGGTGACGACGTCGTTCAGACTCAGGTTGCGCGCTTCCAGCTTGAGCGGATCGACGTAAATCTGGATCTGGCGATAGGTTCCTCCGTAAGGTTGCGGAACTGATGCTCCCTGCACGTTGGAGATTTGGTTGCGTACCTCGAATTGCGCCAGATCTTTCAGGCGAGTTTCGTTCAGGCCCGCGCCCTTCAGCGTGACCAGGCAGACCGGCTGCGTTGAAGCCGTCATGCCCAGCACAACGGGAGGCAACGTTCCCGGCGGCAGGCGGCGCAGGTCGGCCATGGCGAGGTTGGCGATGTTGCTCAGTGCTGCGTTGGGATCCGTGCCCGGCTTGAAATAAATCTTGATCAGACTTACGCCGGTGAGCGAGCGCGACTCGCTGTGGTCAACGTTAGCGGCGAGCGTGAAAAAGCGCTCGAAGGTGTTGGTGATGTCGGCCTCGATCTGCTCCGGAGGCATGCCGTTGTAGAACGTTGCCACGACCACCACCGGCATGTCGATCGGCGGGAAGAGATCGACCGGCATGCGCGCCACCGTCACCGTTCCAACAAACGTTACGATGAGGCAAAGCATGAGAATGAAAAACGGATAGCGCAGAGCGAAATTCGGCATTATTGACCTCCTCCACTTGCGCCGGCTTTCAGGTCGATCATGCCGCCCGACTCCTGCATGGTCTCGGATGCGGGCGTGGACGCGACGATCGGGCTCACCTCTTCGTCTTCGTGGTATTTGTCCTGCCCGCCGATCACCACCCGATCGCCGGGCGCAAGCCCGCTCGTTATTTCGGCCAGCTTCGATCCCTGCAAACCAACCTCTATGGAGCGGATGTGAATGTGGTTATTCGCACCGAGCACGTAGACCGTTTCCTGCTTTTGTGCATTCAGCACCAGGGCTTCAACGGGAATGGTGACCGTATTCCTGACGCCGGCGAGCTCGAGTGCTGTGTTAGCGTACATGCCCGGAGCAATTGAGAGATCCTTGTTGTCCACGTCCACTTCCGTTTCCATGGTGCGCGTCTCGAAGTTCACGTTGCGTGTGAAGCGGACGATTTTGCCGGTGAAGGAGCGATTGATGGCGTCAACGCGAACCTGCAACTGGTCGCCTTCGTGAACGTATTTGACGTCGTCTTCGGGTACGGGAATCCGCAAGCGGAGCAGACTGCTCTGCGAGAGCCGGACTATGGGCAGCGCCTGGTCGTTGGAGCCCGTACCGCCTTGAATAAGGGCGCCGGTATCGGCGTAGCGCCACACCACCACGCCGGAGATGGGCGCGGTCACGGTGGTGTAGTCTTCGAGCGCCTGCACGCGCTGATTGTCGCTGCGGGCCGCTTCAGCGTGTTGCTGCGCGCCGGCCATTGCCGCCTTCGCGGCGTCAACCTGCGCCTGCGAGCTCAGGTCCTTCGCCTGCGCGTCGTCCAACTCCTGCTGGGCGATGAGGCCGGGCCGCGTGGCGGCTGCCTGTTGCAGGCGCACGAACTGCGCATGAACGGCGGAGTACATTGCTTCTGCGCTCTTGAGCTCGTGCTCAGCGCGCGAGATCTCTTCCTGACTCTGCTTGAGCTCGAAAGTAGACTCCTGAAGTTGAGCTTCCAATTCCGGAACATCGAGAACCGCGAGCGTCTCCCCCTGGCGCACAATGTCGCCGATGTCGACGTTGATGCGCTTCATGTAGCCGCTCACCTTGGGGTGGACGTCGACCGCTTGATAGGGCTGAAACTGTCCGGCCAGGGTGAGCATGTGTGAAATGTCGCCGCGCTGCGCAACGGCCACGCGGGCCGACGGCATGGTGGCGGCGCTTGCTGCGGGGCCTGAGCTGCGGCACGAAGTAATGCCGATGGCCGCGCACGCGGCTGCCGTGACAAGGAAGATTCGCTGATGCATGTCGAACCTGCTCCTGATTCCTCGCACCGTCAACTGCCGTGGTGCCTGGAATCGATTGGGAATTGAACCAGGGGAGAGCGGGCAGCATTCGGTTGGATGCGCTCCGCTGAAAGCTGGTTGACCGTTGACCTGTAACCGTGGCGGGTTCAGTTCGTGCATGCCGCCAGGGTTTATTCCCGAGAACAAGCCGCACTACTGTGAGCTCGGAAAGACCGATCCTGCACGGCTTATCACGGAGGAGGCCATGGAATCAAAATGCGATGAATGAGAAGCTAAAGAGCCGGCGGAGGGCGAAAGAGGCTGGAAAACGAAAATCCGGCAGCAGGGAATTGCGAAAGGTGACTGAGGAAGACCTCGCTTCGTGCCTGGACGGAGAAACACAGCGACAGCGCGACGGCAATCGGCGGTAGTGCGGCAAACGGGGCATGGGGATGCGCTGGATCCGGCGCAGGCACGCCATGTTCAACGACCTTGGGCGTCGCGACAGGCTGTGCTTTCGCGGCGCGGACACTGCTGCCGAAACCAACGGCCGGCCCGTACCAGGCTGTCTTGGCCTCAAACGCAAAGAGAAATGCCAGTAGGCAGAGGCCGAGGGCAAGAGGTGCGCGCCGATACGACAGGGAAGCGGCGTACGATCCCGACATAACCGCAGTTTACCACGCGGCCGCGATCGAGAAGTTACTGCAGCACGCCGGCAGCAATCTCGATTTTGACCGCAGGCAGAGACAGGAGCGTGTTGTGAACCAGGCAATTGTGCACGCAACGCATCATGCTTTCGGTCTGCTCCGCGGTGAGCGAGACGGGGCTCGTAACCTGCACATGGAAGTTGCCCAGCCGCGCGGGCTTTAGCAGCTTTTCGGCTGTGACCGAAACTTCGACTCCGCTTTGCGCCAGCTTACGCGTTCTCAAATACTCCGCGGCATAAAAAGCCGCGCAGGAGCCGAGCGACGCAAGCAGCAGTTCGGGCGGCGTCATGCCGGAGTCTGCGCCGCCATTCTCTGCCGGCTGATCGCACGTGATCTTGTGCGTCCGCGCCTGAATATCCAACTTTACGCCTTCAACTTGCGACACCTTTACTTCCATAGGGCACACTCTTCCTATCTCAACAAAGCCATGAAGAAGGAGCTTTGTTACAGGATAGCGAGTTTTCCTCCTGATTGGAAGGCGATGCGCTGGGAGAGCAGCAGATGCTCTAGTCGGCGGCGGTGGTTTCAGCCACCGTGGCGGCCACCATGGCGCGAATGGAATCGATCACCAGATCGGGTTCGTCGAGATGAATCCAGTGTTCGCTTTTTTGGGCGATGATCTGGCGCGCAGAGCCGCCAATGCGATCGAGCTGTTCCTGCGAGAGCGGCGCTGAGTTGCCGGGCGTCAACACGGTGACGGGAATTTCACGGATTGGCGGCACTGCGTCCATTTCCGTCACGGTGTCGGGAATCGAAACGATATGGCTGCGAATTCCAGCGTAAAATCCGGGGCGCGACCAGTGAGCCGCAACCGCCGGCCACACCTTGCGAGGCATCTTTCTCACTTCGGTCTTGATCCGCGTCAGGACGTGGAGCTTGTGGACGCCGGCAACTCCGACAATCTGATCCGAAACCTGGCTTGCGCGGCAGAACAACAAGCTGACCAGCAGGCGCGCGATGCCAGATGAAGCGACGGGCATTGCAAAGCGGATGAGCCTGCGGCCCAAATCGAGCTGCGATTGCTTTGTGGGGTCAAGCGGCGGCCATTGATCGCAGCGCATGGGATCGATGAGCACAACGCCGGCGACCTCGCCGGGATAAAGCAACGCGTAACGGCGCATCACGAGCCCGCCAAACGAGTGCCCAACCAGAATGAAGGGCGGTTTGAGCCCGGCGCGGTCGATCATCTGGTGCAATTCGTGAGCAATGTTGCCGGGAGTGCGGGCAGTGCGGCAACGGCTGCTCCAGCCCAAACCGCAGCGATCGTACGCGACCGCGCCCGAAGACTCAGCAATCGCTTCCTGAATGGCTCGCCAGTTGAGATGCGTGGCGCCGATGCCGGCTTCAAAAAGAACCGTGGGCTCGCCCATGCCCATTTCAAAGAGGTAGAGTTTGGCTCCGTTCGCGATGGGCACCCAGCGCCCCGATCCGGCATAGCGCCGCCGGTCGCGCCAATCGCCGATCTGTTGGTAGAGCACACCGGCCGCGAGCAAGGTTGCTGCGATGGCGAAGATCCAAAGGGCGGCGTGCATGAGTCTCCTAGAAGTGGGTTAGCGCGGCCGGGCTGAAATCGGCAACGGTGAGTTTTGCCTTGGCGCTGCCGCGATCGAAGATAAGCAATGTCGATCCTTGCTGGCCGCGCGTTGTGACCTCAATCTGGTGCGCGAACCAGTGGCCCTCTTCCTGGCGCACGCCGTACGATGTGAATTGTTTCACCGTTCCCGCTTCTTTGACAGTTTTTTCAACGTAAACCGGGAAGCCGATGCTGGGATCGATCCATGTTTTCACTTGTCCGTAGTGCGTTCGGTCGGCGGGGCCGGGCGTGCTCTTGATGACGTCGCAATCGCGCGCGCCGAATCTGGCCTGTCCCTCGGAGGTTTGTCTGGGCCAGAAATACTGCTGCTCGAGGAAGTCCTCGTAGTTGAATCCCGGACCGAGCGGATGAGCGTTCCACTTTTCAAAGGGCACGATATGGGCGGATGTTTCGCCGGGATGAGCGATTTGGATCGTGTGGTCGCCGTGGGCGCTCATATAGAGAAGAATGTGCTCGCGCAGATCGCCGTGCGTCGAGGGCGGCTGCCCCAGATCGACGAAGATGCGCAGCACGCCGGGAAACCAGTGCGTCTTGATGGTGACGGGATAGTTCACACGGGCGCCAGTCGCGTCGATCGCGACCAGATGGCCGGTGACGCGAAAGTCGGAGGATTCGATCTGTTTGCGAGCCGTGGCGAAAAGATCATTGACATTTGCAGTCTGCGCCCACAACGCCGGAAGGAGCGCGGCAATCAGTCCCGCATACCGGGCCGCACGCAGGGCCCTCATGCCTCGATCCTTCCGTCGCGGATGCGAATGTGACGCGGAGCGCTCGCGGCAATTTCGTTCTCGTGGGTCACGATCACCAGCGTCATGCCACGTTGCTCCCGAATGCCGCGCAGAATCTCCATGATGTTCGCCGAATTGACGCTGTCGAGGTTTCCCGTTGGCTCGTCGGCAAGCAGGATGGTCGGATCGTTGGCCAGGGCGCGTGCAATCGCTACGCGCTGCCGCTCGCCCGCGGAGAGCTCATTCGGAAAATGCTTCAAGCGATCCTTGAGGCCCATCTCCTCAAGCAGCGCCGTCGCTCGCTCCAGGCGATGGTTGGCGCGGCTATTCATCGCCAGCATGGCCACCTGCACATTTTCCACGGCCCGGAGCGTGGGCAACAAGTGAAATGCCTGAAAGATGAATCCAACCTGACAGGAACGAAAGGTGTCCAGATCGACCGTTTTCCCCAGAAGCGATCCCCGGAACAGAACCTCGCCACTGTTGGGCACATCGAGCCCGCCCAGCATATGCAGCAAAGTGGATTTACCGCTTCCGCTCGGTCCGCTGATGGTGACATATTCGCCGGCCTCGATCGTGATGTCCACGCCGCGCAGGGCCGCGACACGCCCTTCGTCGTAGCTCTTCACCAGCGCGCGCCCTTCGAGGATGGGGCTACTCATAGCGCAATGCCTCCACCGGCGAAAGCCGCGCGCCGCGCCATGCGGGATACGCCCCAGCGACAAGCCCGGAGCCGATGGCGATGAGAAGCGATTCGAACAGATGAACCGGCGAGACGGAAGTCGAGACCACGCTCGCGGTCTGCGGCATGATCGAAAGAATGCGTAAGGCGCCCCATCCCACAACGATGCCCAGCAAGCCGCCGGCGAAGCCCAAACCCGCGGCCTCGGTAAGGATGAGCAGAATCACGTGCCGGCCCTTCCAGCCCAGAGCGCGCAGGATGCCGATCTCGCGCGTGCGCTCGAACACTGACATGGCCATGGTGTTGGCAATGCCCACGATGCCGATGAGTAGCGCGATCGATGACGTGCCCCACGCCACCGAGTGCGCCAGGTCCACAATCTGATTGTTGCCCGCGCGTTCCGCGGCGGCTTCGGCGCGGACGCCGGGCTCCAGGGCTTCGATCTCCGTCTGCACGCGCTTGACGTAGTGGTCGTAAGATTCGCCCGCCGGCGTGGGGCGAAGCCGCACATGGAACGCGGTCACTTGTCCTTCTCTGCTGGAGATGATTTGCATCTGATCGAGCGGCATGATCACCGCTCCGGTTTCTAGCGCTGTGCCCCCGTGAAAGATTCCCGTAACTGTGAAGGTCTCTCCCAGAATGGTGATCGTATCGCCGGGTTTCTTGTTCAGGTTTTGCGCGAGCAGATCTCCCAGCACGACCTCAGGCTGGCCGGCGCGGAAGCGGGTGCCGGAAGTGAATCGAAGTGAATCCAACTCGTAGGAATCGGCCGGCCATCCGTAGACCAGCGCATTCACGTCCGGCGTCAGATCGATTAGATTGAAGACCAGCGGCGCTACTGCGGCCACCTGAGGAAGAGCGCGGATCCTGGCGCCCAGCGACTCATCCAGCGAGCTATTGAATAAGCTCGATTGGAGGACGGCGATGTCGGTGCCGGAACTCTGATAGAGCCGCAGCCATTCGTGTTCAAACGAGCGCGAGAATCCTACTAAAGCCACAAATGCCCCTATACCCATCGTAATCCCGCACAGGGTGAGCAGTGTTCTGAGGCGCCGGCGCCGTAGGTTTTTCCAGGCGAATCCGGTGAACGAGAGCTGGGAGGCCATGGCCTTCAAAAAGCTTCCTTATGTACACGGATGTTGAGGGGGGTCCGTGAACGTTAGTTTATCGAGCGCAAGGGCTTCTGTCCAACACGAGTTCGCGCTCATTCGCGATTCGAACAAGCGAAGTTAACCCGCATTCGGCAAGTGAATCGGGCTTTCGCGCGATGCCCGTTCGCGATCAGGAGGAAAAGGATCGGCACCGGCCACATCGCTGCCTTCAGCCGTGGCGATGGAGACACAAATCTACTCTCGCGGGCGTCGAGCAGTAATGCCGCAGCCGTCAAAATGCAGATAGGAATGGTCAGGCGGTAGATTGCTCAGCCGGCGAACCGGCCGTCGCGCTACCCGCCCTAGCGCCCCCGCCCACCGCCGCCGGTGCCCTTGCGCGCCGTGTAGCAGTCCCGGCAGTAGACCGGGCGATCGCCACGCGGCTCAAAAGGTACAGTAGTAGGCTGGCCACAACCCGAACAAATCACAGGTGTTCCCTGTGAAGGAGCCGAACGGTGGCCGGATCCCCCCTGATCGGCCTTCTTTGCCTGGCGGCAAGGCTTGCATCGCTTTGGGGTCGAGTAACCGCGTTCCTGAAAAAACTGCTGATCGGCAGAGCTGAAGGTAAATTCCTGCCCACAGTCACTGCACGTAATTTGCATATCTCCGGCCATAGGACTCCTTGTGTGGGATTGTACAGCCCAAAGCACGTTTTTTTTGCAAGGATTCTTCTCGAATTTCAAAAGGCGGGGCAAAATGAGGCCTCCCAGGGGTCCAAAGGGCCTTGTGGAGGGCCACGGTATAGTCCTTTCTGAGAAGCAAGGGCGGCGCACGATGCGCGCAGCAGCCGATCGCCTATGACACGAAAATGTCACAGGCCGGGTTACGGCCCAAAGTGATAAATTCATCTTGCCGCGCGGTTTCCCCTGTAACCTTTTCCCGCGCAGGCACTCAAAGGTTGCGTACCACCGAATTCTGCGGGGTGGAACCGCTCTGACCATCCAGCCTTCCCCAACCCCGCGGAGAAGATCCGCGCCATTCCCCAACAAGGTCAAAAAAACTTATGAAAAACCAGCTCAACGCAGTGCTCCTCTCGGCTGCGCTCGCCGGCCTGGCCGGTGGCAGCGCCGTTGCCCCCCACGCGGCCACGCAAACTTCCGTCAACGCAAACTCCGCCAAGGTCATGAAGGCTGGTTTTCGCTACAGCGGTTCGAACTACGACACCGCCAAGCATTCCTGTAAAGGCAAAAACGACTTTAAAGGCCAGGGCGGTTGCAAGTCCGGCGACAACGGCTGCTCCGGCAAGAACAGTTGCAAGGGCAAGGGCGGCTGCGCCACCGACGGCTCCCCGATGCCAAACCTCGCCTAAAAACCGTGGTCAGTTGTCAGTGATCGGTGGTCGGCACCTGGCACTCGCGTCATTCAGGCGCGTTTTCCGTGCCGGCCACCCTTCACTGACGACTGATTGCTGACCGCTGCATTGGAACCTTGATCTGTGATCTCTGGTTCCTCGTTCCCTTGTTCCCTTGTTCCCTCGGTCCCTTGGTCCCTGTCTCTCTATGCCCGGCAATCGCTTTAATGCGTTTCAAGACCGCGGCGTCGGCATCGGCCTGCGCATTCCGCACTACGAGCACATCTTCTCCCGCAAGCCGGTTGTCGACTGGTTTGAAATCATCTCGGAAAACTACATGTGCGATGCCGGCCGCCCGCTGGCCATGCTCGATCGCATCCTGGAACAATACAGAGTCGTCCAGCACGGCGTGTCGATGTATTTCGGCTCCGCATTCGCGCCCAATCCAGAGCATTTAAAGCGCCTGAAGCAGTTGGTCCGTCGCACCAAAACTCCGTGGCTCAGCGATCACCTCTGCTGGGGCTCGGTCGATGGCACCTACACCCACGATCTGCTGCCGCTGCCGTACACCTGGGAGGCCGTCGAACGCACCGTCGAGCGCGTGCGCATGGTGCAGGACTATCTTGAGATTCCTGTCGCCGTCGAAAACGTAAGCTCATACGCCGCGTTCACTGGCTCCGAGATGACCGAGTGGGAATTTTTGACGGAAGTGGTGGAACGCGCCGATTGCGGAATTCTCTTCGATGTGAACAACGTCTACGTCTCAGCGATGAACCACGAGTTCAATCCGCTGGATTACGTGAACGCCGTACCCGCGCACCGCGTGGCGCAGATTCACATCGCAGGCCACTCGAAATACGTGAAGTACATTCTCGACACTCACGATCATCCGGTCATCGATCCCGTGTGGCAGCTTTATGCGCGCGCCATCGAGCGCTGCGGGCCCACGCCCACCCTGCTCGAGTGGAACGACCACATTCCGAGCTTCGACGAGGTGCACGCGGAGGCGAAGAAGGCGGAGCGATTCCTGCATGCGCACGCAACCGAGCTTGTGGGAGTGGCGAAATGAGCGCGCAGCCGAACGCCCAGACGAGCCCCCAGACGGACCAAAGTCCGATGGATCTGGCCCAGTTGCAGCGCGAAATGGCCGCCGCGGTCATGCAGCCGCTGACGCACGATGAGAACATGCGCGCGACCACGCCGGATGGTCGATCGATGGCTGAGGTCGCGGAAGCGTTCATCGCGCCCAACTCGCGGCTCACGGCATTCGAGCGCCTTGAAATCTACAACCGGCAGTATTGGTACCGCGTTCTGGGCGCTTTGGCTGAAGATTTTCCCGCGCTTCGCGCTGTCATCGGTAGCCGTCGATTTGAAGCGCTCAGCATCGCCTATCTCACCGAGCATCCCAGCCGCTCGTTCACTTTGCGCAACCTCGGCTCTAAACTTCCCGCGTGGCTTGCCGCTCATCCCGAGCTCGCCGGGCGACGTCATCGCCTGGCAGTGGACGTGGTGGCGATGGAGTGGGCGTTCGTCGAAGCCTTTGATGCAGCGGAGCTCGCACCGCTGACGCAGCGCCAGATTGCGGCGCTTCAAGGAGAATCGAAGCTCGCCTTGCAGCCCTATCTGCAGCTCGTCGCGCTCCACTACCCCGCCGACGATCTGGTTCTCGAGTTGCACCGCCGCGAGAAACGCCAGACCAGCGAAGCGGGAGTCGCGCATGAGGACGACTCCGGCGCGCCGACCGCGGTGCCGAAGTTGCAGCCGCGTCCCATCTGGCTTGCCGTGCATCGCGTCGATCTTTCGGTTTACTATCGGCGCATCGGGCGCGAGGAGTTTCAGACCCTCGAGGCGCTTCACTCGGGTTCCCCGCTCGGCGAGGCGATCGAGGCTGGATTTTTGGGCTCGCGCATTCCCGAGCGGCTCCATGCCGAGCGCGTGCAGGAATGGTTTGCAAGTTGGGCCGAGTTGGGTTGGATTTGCCAGGCTTGAATTCGCGAGAGTTGATCTCCGCAGCTTAATTTGTGCGACTTGAATTGTGCGGCTCGACTCGCAAGTAGTCGCGTTGCGCTCGCTGCAATGAAAGAGGAGTGTTATGTCAGCTCTCGTACGAACCGTCGCCGTCGCGTACGGTGGCGCGCGCATGTTTCTCAACAAGCTGCAGAGTCCGCTGCTCCTCGCAATCAGGCTCTACTGGGGATGGCAGTTCGCGCAGGACGGCTGGGGCAAGTTGACGCACCTCAGTCGCGTCACGGAGTTCTTCACCACGCTGAACTTGCCAATGCCGCACGGGACTGCGCTCTTCGTGTCGCTGGTGGAACTTGTTGGCGGCATTCTGTTCGCGGCCGGAGTTGGATCGCGGCTGGTCTCGCTGATTCTTTTTGTCAACATGACAATGGCCTACCTGAGCGTTCCCGACGACCGCGTGAATATTTCCCACATTCTTTCGAATCCCAGCGATTTCTACAACGCCACGCCGTATACCTACTGGTTTGCCGCGCTGCTGATCCTGATTCTGGGTCCGGGTCTGTATGCACTCGACACGTTGATCGCTATTCGGCTGTCGCCGCCGGCCAGAGCTGCACACGCTGCGGTATCATCGATCCGGTCGATGTTCAAGCAAAGATAAGCGTCAAGTCAGGTTCGGGTCCCATGCGCATCGTCTACCTGCTCACGTCGCTCGGCGTGGGCGGGGCAGAAAAGCAGGCGCTGGCTGTCGCAGAGCGGATGGCGAAGCGCGGCCACACGGTCGCTCTCCTGATGCTGATGCCGCGCCTCGCGGAAGAGTGGCCCACCGCGATTCGCACCCTTCACCTTGATGTGCGCAAGACGCCGGCGAGCGCGCTTAAGGGATTCATGCACGGGCGCGATTTTCTGCGCGAATTCCGCCCCGATCTGCTGCACAGCCACAGCTTTCACGCCAACATTTTCGCCCGCCTGCTTCGCCTGGCAGATCCACCGTTTGTTGTGGTCTCCACCGTGCATAACGTCTACGAGGGCGGTTGGTGGCGCATGCTCGCCTACAGGCTCACAGATTCCTTGAGCCGCCATACCGTTGCCGTGAGCCAAGCCGCAGCAGAGCGATTCATCCTGCTCAACGCCGTACCGCCGCACAAGTGCTCCGTCATTTTGAACGGAATCGACGCCGACAGCTTGGCTCCCGATTGCAGCCGGCGGGATCGCGTACGCACGGAGATGGGAATCGCAATCGAGAGCGCGGCGTTCGTCTGGCTCGCCGTGGGCCGCCTCGCTCCGGCGAAAGATTATCCCAATCTGCTTCGCGCTTTCGCCGCTGTCCGTTCCCAGAAACCGGAGACACAGCTATGGGTCGCCGGCGACGCGCGGGGAGACGAGCGCAAGCCGCTTGATGCACACGCGAAGGAGCTGGGAATCGACGAGGCCGTCCGCTGGCTTGGCCTGCGCCGCGATATGCCCGCGCTGCTCGACGCAGCGGATGCGTTTGTTCTGAGTTCCGCGTGGGAGGGAATGCCGCTCGCCGTGGGCGAAGCGATGGCCATGGCCAAACCCGTAGTCGCCACCGATGTGGGCGGCGTGCGTGAGCTGGTTGGTAGCGCAGGCGTGGTGGTTCCGGCGAAAGACTCCCGAGCGCTGGCGGAAGCGATGCTCGCCACGATGCAGGAGAGCAGGGAAGCGCTCGTTGCATGCGGCCGTGCGGCGCGCGAGCGCGTGCTGCGCCAGTTCAGCATGGACGCCACCGCTGACTCGTGGCTCTCGCTTTACGAATCGCTGCTCACTGCGAACGATCAGTGAACGGCAATCAAGAGCTAGCAGCTAAACGCTGAGAGCTAACAGCTGTTTTTCTTGTTCCCTGATCCGTGTTCCCTCAGTCCCTCAGTCCCTTAGTCCCTGCTTTCAGAATTGGAACGCTGCCTGGAAGAAGACCCGCCGCGCTGCCGAGCTCGTCGAGAAGATTCCGCCCGCAAGGCCACTCGATTTGCCGAACTGGGGGCCCGGACCATAAAGCCCGGTGGTTGGATTGAAGGTCGGCTGAATACCCCCCACCGGCTTACCCAGGTCGATGTCGTTGAACAGGTTCAGTGCCTGCACGTTGAAGTTCAGCGAGTACTTCTTCGCGTTTGTGTTCGCGCCGCCGCCGCCCATGCCGCGAGGTCCACCGCCGCCGCCTCCAAAGGGCCCGCCGCCAAAGCCGCCGCCGAAGCCCCCGCCGCCTCCTCCACGACCGCCGCCACCACCTCCCGGAGGCGGAGCGCCAGCCGATTCGACCTTGGGGCCGATCCCGAAGGACCGGCCGACGCGCAAATTCACCGCGACCGAGGACGGGCTATTGCCCAGCGAAATTGGAAGGAGCGTCTCGCCGGACTCGGGAACGACGTCCAGAGCGCCAAAGCCGGTCTGAACCACGTTGCTCGCGATTGCCGACGGTCCCGCGTATGCAGGCCGGTCGTTGAAAAATGCGTCGCCGGTCAGATCGTACGGCGATGTGACGTTGTACGGCTGCCCGGCCTGAGCGATGAGAAATGGATTGAAGGTGATGGCCCACGGGCCGGTGTAGTTGCCCATCAGGAACAGCCACTGCGGCCGGATAAATGCTGCGCGCCCGTAATCCTGCCGCAGGTTGTACGAGTTGGAGGGGCTCGATCCGCCGCCGCCGTCCGAGTTGGCCCAACTCCCCGCGTAAAAGCCCGTCAGGCTGAGCTTGGCTGAAATGCGGGCGTTCACGTTCACAATGAGCTGATTCTCGTTGAAGACCGCCTCAGGGAAATACTGCTTCACGATTCCCAGCGACGAATTTGGGCGCGTGCCGGTCAGGGTCGTGCTTCCATACTGAAACGTTCCGGGCAAATAGGCGTTCGAGTCGCGCACCACCAGTTGATGAAAGCCTGAAGAGTGCATGTAGGTGAACGTGATCGTGGCTGCCTTGGTCACTTGCCGTTCCAGGCTTACGCCGAGCTGTTCCATGTAGGGCGACCGGTACGTGGGCGAGCGCGAGTAGATCACCGGCGTCGCCGCGGTGCCCGAGCCGCAGGACGACACGCCGCCGCTGATGGCGCTGAGGCTGGTGCCGTTGAAGCAACTTGGATCGGCGATGGTGGTTTGCACCTGGCTCTTTGCGGTGCCATTCAGATCCTCCAGATTCATCAGGCTACCGACACCGAACCGGTCGTAGAAGAAGCCGAATCCGCCGCGCAGGACGGTCTTGGGCACGGCGCCCTTCTTGTGGCCGTCGAGAGCGTATGCAAAGGCCACGCGCGGAGCCCAGTCGTCGTGGTCGGCAATGTGGTTTTGCGACTCCCAGCGCAACCCGCCGGAGAGCGTGAGAAGCTTGTTTACCGTCCAATCGTCCTGGTGGTAAAGCGCGGCGTTGAACACGTTCCCCTTGAAGGCAATCGGTCCGGTGGTATAGGTCAGCTTCGTGGGAAGACATCCGCCCGTCTGCGTGGGCGGACATGCCGCTGCGATCTGGGCAAAACTCAGCGGAATGGTGGCGTAAATTCCGTTCCATGTGTCCACGAAGGCTGTCACCGACGGAAAGGTGAAGCTCCCGTTGAAGTTTCCGTCCGTCGAGGTCGCGTTTCGGTCATCGCGGAGCCAGGCGCCGATCTTGATGGCCTGCTTACCGGCGCTCAGCGTAACGAAGTTCTGCAGCTCAAAGTGGTCGGAGTGCATGCTCGACGACTGGCTCCCGTTGCCGCCGCCGGAAAAAACACTGGGTACGCCAAAGCCGGGCGCAGTGCTCACCGGCACGGACGAGGAATTGGCCCGGCTGTATTCGAAGCGCGTCTCGTTGACGATGCGGTCGCTGATCACCTGCGTATCGTCCAGTTGAATGTCGTGCCCGAACGAGTCGGCGGTGCTCGACGTGGTGGGCAGCGACGTTTGGCCGAGCGAGCCGCGCACATTGTTCCTGGAAAACTGGTAGCGCATCGTGAGCGTGTTCTTCTGGCCCAGTTGCAGGTCGATGCGCGGCGAGACCTCCAGGTGGTTGGTGGGGCTGAAAAGGCTCCCTGCAACCGTGCCGGAGCTGATCGACCAAGTGTTTGTGGAAGCGTTGTATACAGGACCGCCGGAAATTGAATACACATTGTCGGTTTGCGTGTTCCGCTGCTCTACGCTGAGGAAGAACGAGGCCCATTTGGAGAGCGCGCCGCTCAGCGTGCCGTTGTACTGGAAGCTGTAGTAGGAAGGCAGATTGGTGGTGAAGGGGTTGCCGGTGTTGAAGACGTTGTCATTCCCCTGGCTGTAAACTCGCCCGTGCAGCGTGTCGGTTCCCGGTTTGGTCAGGATCTCGATGCGCCCGTAGCCGATCTTGTCGAACTCGGCTGAGAATGGATTTTGATTGATGCGGATCTCGCGGATGGCCGACTTGGGCGGCAGTTGTCCGCCGGTGAATCCGTCAATGTAAATCTGCCCGCCGTTCGGGCCTGCCGAGGGGCCGGCAAGCGCGGTGAGTTCACTCGACAGTTCATCGGGATCGTCGGACAGTGCATCGAGGTCGCTGCCTTTCAGGACCAGGGAACTGGCGTTCGAGCCGGCTTCCGTGCTCACCGCCGGTGCGCCTTCATCCGTCACCACAACCTGCTGCTGGGCGGCCTCGATCGCCATCTTGATGTCGATGTTCTTGGTTTGTCCGGCGTTCAGCGGAATTGGCGCGGAGACGAAGGGCGCGAAGCCCGAGAAGCTGGCCTCGATCACGTAGCTTCCTGCGCCAAGACCGCGAACCTGATAGCCGCCGGCGGCGTCGGCGGTCGCGTTGCCCACGTTCTTGCCCGCTGCCGTCGTCACCGTCACCTGCGCGCCAGGAATCAGCGCGCCCGTTTGGTCGAGGATGTGGCCGTGCAGCGTTCCCGTTGCCGCTGGCGCGCTCTGCGCGCCGGAATTTGGCGCCGCCTGTGCCCCTGAGGCCGGTGCAGGCGGTGTGGCTGGAGGCGGCGTGTTTTGCGGCGCAGCGGCGGCTGCTGACGGCGATGCGGGTGCGGCCTGCGGCGGTGCCGCTGTTGCGGCCGGCGCCGATTGATCTTGCGGTGCGGGTGCTGCCGCGGGAAGTGGGTTGGCGGGCGTCGTTTGCGCCCGCACCACTGCGCCGGTGAATGCCAGCGCCAAAGCAACCTTGAAAGCAATCAGGGAATACGATTTTGAATGCAAAATGTCCTCACTTGCGGATGAATGAAAACTCGATGGAATTACTCGACGCCCGCAGCGGAATCACCCTGGCTCAGGCTCCAACTGGAGAGCAGGTCCTGCGCTTGCGGCGCCTCAAGCAGCGGTTCCACACCGGCCAGCAGCTTCACCGCGCTCACGCCTGAAGCATCTTCAGTGGCCACGATCATCACCGCTTCGCCTTTCTGCAAACTGGCGAGCTGAATCACCGGCGCTCGTTCCAGCACGGTCTCGAGGTCCATTCTCGACGCGCCGCCAGCTTGATTGAAGCTTCGCTGCCCGCCTCCGCCGGCCGGAGCCCCGTTGCCTGCGGAGCCTGTGCCCGCGGCTCCCGGTCCCCCCTTGAGCCGCGCGGCCAGAATCGTGGCCAGGTTGCTGTCGAGCCGCCGCAGTTGCGCGTCTGCGGTGATGCGGATGGTTGTCGGTTTCTTCGTGGCCAGATCCTTCACCGTAAGCGTCGAGGCAGTGGTGTCGGTCGAGAGAATTGTCCCGGCGACGCTGAGGAAGGTGCCGGAAACGATGCCGTCCGCCGCAATCGCCGTTCCATCGGCGTTCTTCGTTCCGCGCGCCCACAACTGGTCGCCGGGTTGGATCGCCGTGATCGGCGCGGGCTGCGCCTGATCAAAGCGCACCGAGCCGGGGGCGTAGCGCTTGAGCACCGTGGCCTGTGTGGTGTTCACAGTGACCTCCTTCGTCACGGCTCCCACGCGGGTATTCACCAGAATGACGCTGGCTGCGGCATCGACGCTCTTCACCAGGCCATGCACTCCCTGGTTCCACTGCTCGGCTTCGGTCTGCTGCTTCCTGGCGACGTCGGCCTGCTTGATGGCGATGATCCTGAGCGCCTCCGGCGTGCCTCCGGTTGAATTGGGATCGAGCGTCACCAGCACGCGGTCGCCGGTGGCGATGCTCGAGAAGTCGAGATTCTCGGCCTTGGTCAGGTCCGTCTGGCCCGGCTCGATGCGCTTTAGTTGCGCCGTTGCAGAAACCTCAACCTGGTTCACCTGTCCTGCGTCGGTCTTCACGGTCAGCGTGTCGCCGCTGATGGCGGTCACCGTGCCCAGGTAGCGCACGACCTGTGCCTGCGGGGGCTGTGTTTGCGCCTGCGCAATGGGCGCGGCTGCCGCCCAGAGCGTCGCGAGCGCCACAAGGCCGGCTCCACGCATCTTCGTACCAAATCGCATAAGTTCTTGCTCCTCAACGTTCGAGCGCCGGCGGAGAAGGAACGCACCAACCCTCATTGCGTAGACGAACCACTCCGTCAAAAGGTTGAAACCCCGTCCCGGAATAGGGAATAGCCAGTAGCCAGTAGGGAAAAGCCGGCCGGATTGGAGATCAATGGCTTTGTCCCGGCTCTCCACCATCTTCTCTAGAATCGCATGGACGGCCTGCGAACCCTCAAACCGGCTCTCCGCCCGCAACGTGTGAAACTCTCTGTACTGAAAGCTGAAGGCTGAAAGCTCCTATTCCCTAATAGTTACTCCCTGTCTCATCCTTTCCATGCTCCCAGCAGCCGGCGCACCAGCACCAGCTCGCCTAGATGGTAGGCGTTGTGATCGGCCACGAGCAGCGCCTCGCGCAGAATGGTCTGGCCGCTGCCATGCGGAATGCGTGCGAACAAGTCGGTCGCCGGATTCGCCACCAGATCGCTCATCGCCTTTAGGTCGCGGCGAAAGGCCCGCACGCTCTTGTCCCAGGCCTTGTCATCGGGAGGCGCGGCCGTGGCCGGCCAGTAGCCGCCGGGCCAATCGGGCGACTTATGGCCGGCATCGCGCGAGAACTCGAGGATGTCCCATTGCGCGATGCGCAGGTGTTCGAGAATCTCCCACGGCGAGTGCTCGGCGCCTTTGGGCCGCTTGCCGCGTAGCGCCTGCGGCATGTTGCGGACGGCGGTATCAAAGTCCGCGTGCGCGTGGCCGCCGTGGAGCAATTCGAGCAGATGTTGTCGCAGGCTCGCGTCGCGGTCGGCTGCGGTAGCGCGCTTGTTCGTGGCCATAATCATTCTCCTTGGCTAATCGGAATTGAAACTGGCAATTCGATCGAGTGGACTCGAACGCGAGTCCTGCCGATGCAACAATTTTCGTGCGCACCTGAAAGCCGGTAGCCTGTAGCCAGCGACTCATAAGCTAAGAGCTACCAGCTACTGACTACCGGCTACTGGCTAACACTGCCCGCTGCGCGTCAAAGATCTCCTTCAAACCCGCCTCCGCCAGATCGATCAGGCCGTTCAACTGCGCCCGCGAAAAGCTGCCCTTCTCCGCTGTGGCCTGCGTCTCGACGAGGCCCCCATCGGCGGTCATGACGACATTCATGTCTACCTCGGCCTGCGCGTCCTCTTCATAACAAAGATCGAGCAGCGCCTCGCCGCCCACAAAGCCCACCGATGTGGCGGCCACGAGCTGCCGGAGCGGCGAAGTCTTGAGCGTTCCCGCCTTGACCAGCGCATGGAGCGCCAGAGCCAGCGCGACCGCCGCGCCCGTGATCGCCGCGGTGCGCGTGCCGCCGTCGGCCTGGATCACGTCGCAATCGAGGATCACTGTCCTTTCGCCCAGAGCCTGCATGTCGACAACAGAGCGCAGGCTCCTGCCGATGAGCCGCTGAATCTCGTGCGTGCGCCCGCCGATCTTGCCGCGCTCGCTTTCGCGCGGGGTCCGGGTGACGGTCGAGCGGGGCAGCATCGCGTACTCGGCCGTGACCCAGCCGCGCCCCGAGTTGCGCAGCCAGCCGGGAACACCCTGCTCGATGGTGGCGTTGGTGAGCACCCGTGTGTTCCCGAGCGAGACCAGAACCGAGCCCTCGGCGGTCTGCACGAAGCCGGGGGTGAGCGTAAGCGGCCGAAGCTGGGCGTGGCTTCTGCCGCCGGGACGAAGTGAGATTCCGCTTGCTGGCCCCGTTGCGTTCCCCATTTCCTTCATAGACGGATTGTAAGGGAGCGCTGCCGGGAGCGGGACCGGGCAGGGAAGCCGGTTCCGCAATGGGAATCCGGGAGATTCAAGTGCCGGAAGAGGAATCTTCCCGTAAAGAACTGATAAGAATACTCTTTTGCGCGCCAGTCAGAAGTCGTCTATTCCATTTCGGAACCCTCGGCCGCTGTGATGCTCCGCACCGACTGGCCCATTGGAGACTTATCCCTTCCATGATCAAGAACTTAGGAAATACGTCCCCGTTTGGCACGCAACGTGTATGAAAACAGGACAAAACCCACATGCAAACGCAGAAACGGGAAGTTAGGCAAGGGGCGAACAAAGTTAGGAGAGCGGGACCAGTGGGCGGGGAACAAAAAGACTCATCGTTGCTGACAACTGACAACTGGAAACTGACCCCTGTCCACTGTTCACTGTCCATTGCAAGAAAGGAACCGGCATATGCAGCAGGCGGAAGCATTAGGAGGGACGGCACGAAAACGGGAAAGTGCGGGCCGCAAGCACCAGGGTCTGGAGTTGAAGGCGAATCGCACGGACGGCAAGCAAAACGGCCAGAACCGCAAGCGCGTGGAGACGGTTGTTGAGACTCTCGCCACGCTGCACAGCCGGGGCGAGACCCTCGCCGAGGTGGCGCACGACGCGCGGAACATGGTCACTGCCCTCGGCCTCTACTGCGATCTCCTGGAGGAGCCGGGCGTACTGGCTACTCCCTTCCTGCACTACGGGCACGAGCTGCGGCTGGTGGCCGCGGCCAGCCGCCGGCTGGTCGAAAAGATTGTCACGATCGACGCGCAAAATAGTGCGCAAAAGGCCGCGCAACAAGACCCGCAAACCGGCGCGCAAAGCCCAGCTCGGGCAGCCGCGTTGCCGCTTGGCCTTGCGCCAGCGGCAATCAGCGCGGCGTACGAGGAGACAGATCAGGTCGGCGCCCAGACCCGCGGCCGCGCACCCGGCCCAAACTCGGCCGCGAATTCAAACCGCCGCTGGGATCTGCTGCCCGCCGTGCCGGTTTCTAACCTGGCCGCCGAACTCCTCGCCAACCGCAACCTGCTGGCGGCTCTGGCCGGGCCGTCCATCGCGCTCACCGTCCACGCCGAGGGCGGTGCGCGGCCTGTCCGGCTCACCGGGGAAGACCTGACGCGAGTCATGGTCAATCTGGTGAAGAACTCGACCGAGGCCATGCCCTCGGGTGGGCGCATCCACATCGGCCTGCGCGAGCAGCCGGCTGCCCAGGGCGCCGCGGACTGCCTTTTCGTCACCGTTGAGGACAACGGTCCGGGAATCCCCGCGGATGCACAGGAAACGATCTTCGCCTCCGGCTACACCTCACATGGCATGAGCGAAGGCCAGAGCGAAGGATCGTACGGCAACTGGACCCTCAGCCATCGCGGTCTGGGTCTCACCATCTCTCGCTCCATCGTCGAAGGCGCGGGAGGACGGATCACAGCCTGCAACCGGGAGCAGGGCGGAGCGCGCTTCTCGATCGAGCTGCCGCTGCGCAAGACGAGCTGAGAGCCGAGAGCTACAGGCAGCTGGCTAAAGCTGTCGGCTGACCGATTCGATTTTTCTAACACGCGAGAGGCGAATACAATGCTGGATACAGTCTTCAACACACGAGAGATGGAGTTCATTCCGCACCTTGCCGAACCCTCGATCCGCCTGCGCCTGCTGGTAGTGGATGCGGACGCAGCGGTGCGCTCGGCCTGCGCCGAGATCGCCGCCAGTTTGGGATATGCGGTAGACAGCACGGGCGACCTGGGCCAGGCGAGGAGCCTGCTGCGCGGCCACATCGCCGACATTCTGCTGGTCAACCTGCCCTCCAGTTCCAATGAGGGCCTGGAGCTGGTCTCCGAGGTCAAGCTGCTCTATCCCGACACCTCGGTGATCGCCATGACGGCCACGGGCTCGGTGAATGCGGCCGTCGAAGCCATGCGCTGCGGCGCGTCCGACTACCTCACCAAGCCGTTCGCCATGGACGAGCTCTCGACCGTGCTCGACCGTGCCGCGCAGAGCCACATGACCGACACCGCGACCCGCCAATTGCGCGAGCGTCTGCGCCTGTCTGAAGGTTTGGGTTCCATGATCGGCCGCTCGCCGGAGATGGAGAAGATCTACCGCATCCTCTCCAAAGTCGCGCAGAGCACGCACCCCGTCCTGATCCTGGGCGAGAGCGGCACGGGCAAGGAGCTGGTGGCGCGCACCATTCACGCCTCCGGGCCCAATTCCCAGAAGCCTTTTTTGCCCGTCGACTGCGGCTCGCTCGTGCCCACGCTCATCGAGAGCGAACTCTTCGGCTACGTCAAGGGAGCCTTCACCGGTGCCAATCACTCCAAGGACGGCCTGCTGGTTTCGGCCGAAGGCGGAACCGTCTTCCTCGACGAGATCGGCGAGCTTTCGCTTGGCCTGCAGGCCAAGCTTCTGCGCGCGCTCCAGGAGAAAGAGGTCCGGCCGGTCGGAGCCACGCACCGCATACCGATCAAGGCTCGCATCGTGGCCGCCACCAATCGGGATCTCGCCGCCATGGTCGAGAAGGGCACCTTCCGCAAGGACCTCTTCTACCGGCTCAACGTTGTCAACCTGCGCCTGCCCTCCCTCCGCGACCGCCGCGAAGACATTCCGCTCCTGGCGGCGCACTTTCTCGACCGCATCAGCCGCGAGCATAACCGCAAGTTCACCCTGAGCGACGAGGCGCTGCGCACCATGATGCGCCATGACTGGCCGGGCAACGTGCGGGAACTGGAAAATTCTCTTGAGCGCGCCACCGCGCTCTCCTCCGGCCCGGTGCTGCATCTGGGCGATCTGCCCACGCAGTTGCAACAGCAGGGCCTCAAGGAGAACCACGACGCGCTCCACGCCGGCGACGGCGAAGAGGCTGGCGTTGCTGCCGCGCCCGGCGTCAAGCCTCTGGCCGACCTCGAGCGCGAGGCAATCTTAGGCGCCATCCGCACGCTGAATGGCGACAAGCTGCAGGCCGCAAAGCTGCTGGGCATCGGCAAGACCACGCTCTACCGCAAGCTTAAGGAATACGGCATCACCGACCCGCTGCACGAAGAGTGAAGAAGCAGCTTCTAGCCGCTAGCTGCTCGCTTCCAGATCTATCTTGCAGCCGCGAACAGTCGAGGTCATCCTCGAAGATCGTTCTGATCGGGAACAAGCCGGAAGTTTTTGAGCAAAGCGCCAGAAGCCAGAAGCGAAAAGCTAGCAGCTAGAAGCTAGAAGCTCGCGACGAAAGATTGAAGATCGGGGACAAGGAGCTGGACATGAGCATTCTGTTGGTGACCGGAATCGAAGGCGCCCGCAACTGCGGCGCCGTGGTGGGCGCGCAATTGGGAATGGAAGTTGAAGTGGCCCAAGGCCGCAGCGAGGCGCTCGCCTGCCTGCGCAAGCGCGAGTTTCTGGCCGTGGTGATCGACGAGACGCTGGCCGAGTGCGACCCGGCCGCCGCGGACCGCATCTGCGAGCAGGCCGACCTCGCCATTCCGCTGCAGATCAACTTCGCCGTCTCGGGAGCGGCTCGCCTCATCCGCGAGATTCGGTCCGCGCTCCATCGCCGTGAGCGCGAGCAGGCTGTGGCTCGCCGCGCCGCCGCGGCAGCCATCGAGACAGAGCTCAAGTCCACGGTCGCGGGCCTGCTTCTTCACTCGCAGCTGGCCCTCAGCGGCAGCGAAATCCCGGCGCCGGTTGCCGACCGCCTCCGCGTGGTCGCCGATCTGGCCGGCAGCCTGCGCCAGCAGTTGAGCGCTCCGCTCGCCGCCCGCGCCGCGAGCTGAGCGTTGCGAGCTGGCGTGTGCTCGGCGCGTTCGGGGCCGCTGTGCCGCCAAGCGCCATGCATCGGCACGGCCGCCAATGCGCGCGCGCGACAGCAACGAACGATCGCGCCGCCAGGCGCCAACGCACTTCGCTGCGTCGATTCTCAATCCTGTTGCACACCTCAAGCTTTCTGTACGCGCATCTGAAACCTTGCTTCTCTTTGCGGTGAAGCCGCAGGGTACCGCCCGCCGCTTCATCGCGCTTTTCTCGTCCGCCGCTTATCGAATCCAATCCATCGACGCTTCTTCGTCTATGGGCGAAATATCTGCTGTTTTTGAGACGCCATGCGGCATCGAATACCCTAGAGAGTTCAGAGGGGTTTCCCATGACCGTCATCCGCCAGGAAGATTTCATCGCCAGCGTTGCGGGCGCGTTGCAGTACATCAGCTACTACCATCCGGTCGACTACATCCGCTCGCTCGCCCAGGCCTACGAGCGCGAGCAGTCGCCCGCCGCTCGCGACGCCATGGCGCAGATCCTCATCAACAGCCGCATGTGCGCCGAGGGCCACCGCCCCGTCTGCCAGGACACGGGCATCGTGAACGCCTTCGTCAAGCTGGGCATGGACGTTCGCTTCGAGCCAGAGCCCGGCGAAGAGCCCCTCGATTTGCAGGAAATGATCGACGCCGGCGTCCGCCGCGCCTATCTCGATCCCGACAACAAGCTGCGCGCCAGCCTGCAGGCCGACCCGGCGGGCAAGCGCATCAACACCAAAGACAACACGCCGGCCGCCGTCTTTGTCGAAGTCGTGCGCGGCGCAACGGTTGAAGTCACCGTTGCGGCCAAGGGCGGAGGGTCAGAAGCAAAATCGAAGTTCGTCATGCTCAATCCCAACGATTCGGTCGTCGACTGGGTTCTCAAAACGGTGCCCACGATGGGCGCAGGCTGGTGCCCGCCGGGAATTCTCGGCATCGGCATCGGCGGCACCGCTGAGAAAGCCATGCTTTTGGCCAAGCAATCGCTCATGGACCCCATCGACATTCAGGAGCTCATCGCCCGCGGCCCCGCGACCACCGCCGAAAAACTCCGCGTCGAGATTTTCGATAAGGTAAATCGCCTCGGCATCGGCGCGCAGGGGCTCGGCGGCCTGACTACCGTACTCGACGTGAAGGTGGTCGACACGCCCGCGCATGCGGCCAATTTGCCAGTAGCGATGATCCCCAACTGCGCCGCCACGCGCCACGCGCACATCGTGCTCGATGGCTCGGGCCCGGTTTTTCTCGATCCTCCGCCGCTCGACGCCTGGCCCAAGCTCACCTACGACGTCTCCGGAGCGCGCCGCGTCAATCTCGACACTGTCACGCGCGCCGAAGCCGCCACATGGAAGCCCGGCGAAGTCCTGCTGCTCTCGGGCAAGCTGCTCACCGGCCGCGACGCCGCGCACAAGCGCATGAGCGACATGCTCAACCGCGGCGAAAAACTCCCCGTCGATCTCAGTGATCGCTTCATCTACTACGTCGGCCCCGTCAATCCGGTGCGCGGCGAAGTCGTCGGCCCCGCCGGACCCACCACGGCCACGCGCATGGACAAGTACACTCGCCAGATGCTCGCCGAAACTGGCCTGCTCGGCATGGTGGGCAAGGCCGAGCGCGGACCGGAGGCCATCGCGGCGATCCGCGAATTCGGCGCGGTGTATCTGATGGCTGTCGGCGGTGCCGCGTATCTCGTATCAAAAGCCATTCGCGCCTCGCGCCTGCTGGCTTTCGAGGACCTGGGCATGGAGGCTATTTTTGAATTTGACGTGAAAGACATGCCCGTCACCGTGGCCGTCGATTCGAAGGGAACCAGCGTGCACGAGACCGGTCCTGCCGAATGGCAGCAGCGCATCGCCGGCATCCCGATCCTGCAGTGAAGGCGGGGAACATGCAGTAGGGAGCAGGGAGTAGGGGGCCGGGAGCAGGAAACAGCTGCCGGCGTTCAGCGCGAATCGTGTAACTCCGCTAACTCCGCCGCTTCACGCATGCGTCAAGTACCCCATCCCGTCCAGCACGCCGCGCATGAACGCAAAGCTCTCGATCACGCCGGGCATCGGATCGTCGGGGTGAATCTCGTATTCGAGATCGATGAATCCCTGGTAGTCGATCTTGATTAGCGCCTCGAACATCTCGCGGAAGGGAAGGATGCCCTGGCCCACGGGCACCTGGCTTTCTTTGCTCGAAAAACTCGTCAGGTCCTTCACGTGCATGTCGTAGAGGCGCGGCCCGGCGGCGTGAATCGCTTCTACAAGGTTCGTACCAGCGCGGGCGGCGTGGCCCACGTCGATGCAGCACCCGATGCGGGGGTCCATGTCCTTGACCACCCTGAGCACATCGAACGGCGAGGGGTAGAGCTTGTCCTCGGGTCCGTGGTTGTGGATGGCAATGCGAATGTCGTACTCGCGCACAAACTTCTCGATCCGCGGCAGCGTCGCCGGTGCGGGATCGCCGGCCACGATGACGCGAATGCCCGCGCGCTTCGCGTATTCGAACTTCGCGCGAATGTCGTCGTCATCGTCTTTGGGGAAGGAGATCGTACCGGCCGCGTGGAGCTTGATCCCCGCGGCGGCGTAGTCGGCCAGAGCCTGTGCCTCGAGCGTGGGGTCCATCGGCAAATGGTCCTTCACGTCTTTGCAGTTCAGGTCGGCGACGTTAAGCTGCTTCATGAAGCCGATCAGTTCGGCGCGCGTGAAGTTGCGAAAGGTGTAGCTGGCCAGGCCGAGGCTGAGCGGCGAAAACTTGCCCGAGGCCGGAATCGCCTCCGCGCCCGCCGCTGCAGCGCCCATCAGCGTGGGCACAATGCCCGTTGCTGTGCAGGCCGCCGTAGCCGTGCCCGACTGTAAAAATCCCCGGCGAGACAATCCGTTCTTCATCGCCTCAACGCTTTCTGCTTGTCGCGCAGCCCCGTGCGCCACGACTCACGATTCACGATCCACGCGATCCCTGACCCCTGATCCCTGAAACCTGCACTTACTGCTTTCCCCACCGGTAGACCAATCCGCCCGTAAAGCCTCGACTTGCCTGAACCGTCGATCCAAAGCCAGTGAAGAAGTATTCAGGAGCGAGTTTGAGCGCAATGTTCGGAGCCACGTTGAGTTCGCCAATCACGCTCGCGCTGACGGCAAAAGTGTTGGCGTCGGGATACAAGCCGAGCAGCGGCGGCGGAATGCCGTTGGTGTCACCGGAGAAGTTGCCGTGCGCCCAGCCCGCCATGGCGCGGCCGGAGATGGAGAACTTCGGCTGCAGATAGAAGCGATACACAGGACCGCCGATTACATCGTACTGGCTGATCGCCGGCCGGGTGAAGTGGCCCTGGCTGTAAGTGTTCAGGCCCACGTACGCCGTACCAAAATAGCCCCGGCCGTCGAGTGTAAAGCCTAGCCGCTCGTTCGAAAATCTCGTCAGGCCCGTCTCCCACGCATAGTAGGTGAGCCGCTGCAGCGATGGGCCCGGCGTAAAGCGCAGGTAGCCCATGTCCATGTACGATTCCCACCTGTGGTCGTAGGCGTCGTGGATCGCCGTTGAGCGGCGTTGCGCCCGCCGCTGGCGAATGCGCTCCTGCACGCTGATCTGTCCCTGGGTCTCGCCCGACGTCTGCTGCGCATCGCCGGAAGGCTGATTCTGCGCCAGGGTTTGGTTCTGATCCGGCGTTGCGCTGGATGGTGTTGGATTCGATGAGGAACTGCTCGAGCTTTGCGCCTGTAGGGCGAGCATCGCCGGCAAACTGAGCGCCAGCAAAATTGCAAGACGGCGAAATGAGACCATCGGGTTCGGATTTCCTCCATGGGAGTGCGAAAGCTCGCGCGCTGACCTGCCCAAATCTGGATTTGGAACGTCCGCTGCGGCGGATTCGTTCCCCATGTTTCGTGCTTTGATTGGTGCTTTCAGGGCGGTCTCGATGCGGTGCTTCCCCCATCTGGTATTAAATCACCTCGGGGGTGAGCCCAGCCCCCAACCCGCCCCGAAACTTGTGAGCTGACGTGCAGTTTAGACGCATGCCGGCGCGGACCGGCACTGCCGAAAACCCCAATCATTTGGCATCGGAGGGGAGTTTTCTCTGCGATGATAGCCATGGGAGGCGCAAAGAAAGATGGGACGCATTTTCGTTGGATTCTTCTTGTGTTTGGTCCTGGTGCCGCTTGCGGTGCTGGCGTGGTTTCGTTTTGGACACCCGCCTGTGGCCGTGGCTGACACGCCGTTTCCAATGGAGAGGCAGATCGTCGAGATTCCGCTCAATGCGCGCATCGCTCGCGAGATGCCCGGCAACCCGCCCATCCAGTCCGACGAGAACAATCTTGTTGCCGGTGCTGAAATCTACCGCAACAAGTGCGCTGCATGCCACGGCTTCTACGGCAAGCCCTCGAGCTTTGCCGCGCACATGGTTCCGGGCGCTCCTCAGCTTTGGCAACAGCACAGGAACAGCAATGTGGTGGGCGTGAGCGACGACCCGCCGGGCGAGACCTACTGGAAGGTTTCCAACGGCATTCGCCTTACCGGCATGCCGTCCTTCAAGGACACGCTTTCTGACACGCAAATTTGGCAAGTAACCCTGCTGCTCGCCAAGGCCGATAGGCCGCTGCCGCCCGCGGCGGTCTCCATCGTGCACGACGAGCTGCCAGCGGCTGCACCAGCCGCACTCGCTGCGCCTGCGGGACATTAATGCACCCGCGACCTACAAACCACGATCTACAAACCACGATCCACAAACCACGACTCACGAACCACGCACCGGGGAAGACGGCCTCTCATGAGCTTGACTGATCTCATTCGCAAAGGCTTCGGCTATGTGCTCCTGAGCATGGGTGTGTCTCGGCCCGCGCCCAAGCCCAAGCCTGAATCAAAACCCGAGTCTAAACCCGAAAGCGGCGGCCAGAGCAAGTGACTCACCTGGCAGCACCGCGCCGCCGGGCCAATGCGGCCACTGTCCCCGTACAATAAAGAAGGAAGCACACCCCACCTGGCCGATGGCGGAAAAAGAAGACAATCAAACCGAGCAGAACGGATCCCAGAACGGACCCCAGAACGGATCTGTCCAGCCGAAGCGCAAGCCTGACGATGAAGTCGTCGGCAAAGTCTACGACGCGCAACTGATGCGCCGCCTCGGCCACTTCGTTCGTCCCTATTGGCTGCAGGCCAGCATCGCCTCGCTCTCCGTCTCCCTCAAGTCGCTGTGCGACGTTGCCGGGCCGATCCTCGTGATGGTGGCCGTCGATCGCTACCTCGCTCCGGAAGCCAGCGATCAGGATCCCTCCAACGCCGTCGCTCACTGGGTCGCTGTCAAGAGCCCTCTCGCGCATGTGCTTCCGCAGGGCGCCGTGCAGGGCGTCACCCGGCTGGCCGCCATCTACCTCGCCATGCTGGTCTCGGCCTATCTGCTCCAATTCATACAGGTTTACCTGATGCAATGGATCGGGCAGAAAATCATGTTCGATCTGCGCCGCGACATCTTTCGCCATATGCAGCGCATGGACGTCGGATTCTTCGATGTTCACCCCGTCGGCCGCCTCGTCACGCGCCTCACCTCCGACGTCGACGCCATCAACGACATGTTCACTGAAGGCGTGCTGGCCATTGTCAATGATGCTTTCATGCTCGCCATCATGGCTGTCGTCATGCTCGCCATCAGTTGGTGGCTGGCTCTGCTCGCCTTCGCCGTGTTGCCGCTCATTCTCATCGTCACCCGCATCTTCCGCGACCACGTCCGCGAAAGCTATCGCCGCGTCCGCACCGCCATTGCGCGCATCAACAGCTTCACCCAGGAACACATCTCGGGCATGGCCGTGGTGCAGCTCTTCAATCGCGAGGAGCGCGCCTACAAGGACTTTGAAGACGTCAACCGCCAGCACATGATCGCCTTCAAGGACACCATCTTCGCCTACGCGCTCTATTACCCCGCGGTCGACTTTCTGTCGTCGGTGGCCATCGCGCTCGTCGTCTGGCGCGGCGGTTTCGGAGTCCTTCATCTTCCGCCCACGGTCACCATCGGCGTGCTCATCATGTTCACGCAGTTTTCCCTGCGTTTCTGGCGGCCCATCCAGGATTTAAGCGACAAATACAACATCCTTCAAGCGGCCATGGCGGCCTGCGAGCGCATCTTCAAGCTCATGGACTCGCAGCCGCAGATCGTCAGCCCCGCGCATCCGATTCTGGGCGACGGGTCGAATCGAATTGAATTCGACCACGTCTGGTTCACCTATCAAAAACTGACGCCTGAGCAAAGGATACAAATCAAATTGGTCGAGAAAATGTCGGAGATGAATGGCTCTGATCCGAGAATTATGGCCGACCGACTTGGGGCCCTCGATGGCATCGAGTGGATTTTGAAGGACGTTTCCTTCACCATCGAGCCGGGCCAGACGGTCGCCATCGTCGGCCACACCGGCGCGGGCAAGACCACGCTCACCAGCCTGATGATGCGCTTCTACGAGGTCACCGCGGGCCGCATTTTATTGGACGGAGTTGACCTGCGCGACCACGATCTGACCGCGCTGCGCCGGCACTTCGCCGTCGTCCTGCAGGATCCCTTCCTCTTCTCCGGCACTATCGGCGAGAACATCCGCCTCGGCAACGAGCACATCACCGGCGAAACGATGCGCCGCGCCGCGCGCGACGTCAACGTGCTCGATTTCATCGAGACCCTGCCGCACGGCTTCGACGAGCCCGTCCGCGAGCGTGGCAATTCGCTCTCCACCGGCCAAAAGCAGCTCATCAACTTCGCCCGCGCGCTGGCTTACAACCCGCGCATCCTCATCCTCGACGAAGCCACCTCCAGCGTCGACACCGACACCGAGCTGCGCATTCGCGGCGCGCTTGAGCGCATGGTCGAGGGCCGCACCAGCGTGCTCATCGCGCATCGTCTCTCCACCGTTCAGCGCGCCGACACCATCCTCGTCATGCACAAAGGCGTGTTGCGCGAGATGGGCTCGCACCAGGAGCTGTTGGCGCATCGCGGCCTCTACTGGAAGCTCTACCAACTCCAGTACAAGGATCAAGAGACGGGCTTCCTCGCGCCGCCGTCGCCCGAGCCCTCTCCCGCTCAAGCGATCTAGCCCGCGCATCGGTCGGTAGCGCCGGTCTCCTGACCGGCTGTCGTGCGGGTCTCCAGAACCGCATCACGCGACGCCGAATTCAAAGGCCGGAGGGAGCGGGGGCCTTCAGGCCCCTGAAACCAATTGGCCTATTCGCGGGCCTTTAGACCCGGAGAAGGACCGCGCGTCGAGATATGATGTAATTTTGAATGCTTTCCGCGCTCCCGTCCGGTTTTTGGCGGAGAATTGCAAATCTCAATGACCCAGAACGCGACCCCAAAAGTCGAGCTGTTCGACACCAGCCTGCGCGACGGCCTGCAGCAGCCGGACCTCGAGATCTCCGTGCCTAACGCGGTCCTGCTCTTGCAGCGCATGGCCGCCTTCGGGGTGCGCTACGCGGAAATCGGATTTGCCGGCGCTAACCAGTTCGTCGCGGATCTGACCACCGCGCTTGACTCCGTCGACACGGGCGCGATGCGGCTAGCGCTATTCGGGCGTTCGAGGGGCCGCGGGGCAAAAGTTGAAAATTGGCCCGACGTCGAATTCATCGTCCGCCACAAGCACCGCATTCCCGCTGCCGTCATCGTCGTCAAATCGCGCCTGCTCGACGTAGAGCGCTCGCTCGAAACCACGCCCGAAGAGAATCTGCTCATGACCCGCGAGACCATCGACTGCCTGCAATCGCACGGGCTTGAAGTTCTCGTCGATTTCGAGCACGCCATGGACGCAAGCTGCGGCCGCCGCGAAAACGGCAATCCCACCGACCCGGAATTCACCAGGCGCAGCCTCGACTACTTTCAAGAACTGACGAATCAGTGCATGCAGCAGAAGGTCAGCCGCATCGTCGTGTGCGACACCAACGGCGGCTCAAGCCCCGAAGAAGTCACGCGGGTCATCGCCGGCCTCATTCGCGATTTCCCCGGCGCGCACTTCGGATTTCACGGCCACACCGATCGCGGCCTGGGCATCGCCAACACGCGCGCTGCGATTCTGGCCGGCGCTCGTCATATCCAGGGCACGCTCATCGGAATCGGCGAGCGCTGCGGCAACGTGAACCTGACCACCGTCGTCGGCGCCATGCAACTCCGCGGCGAAGCGGAGTTCGTTCCGCCCTTGGCTCTGCCCGGCCTCACCTCGCTCGCGCATTCCGCCTACGCGGCCTTCGGTCTTGAACCGCCGCACGGCGCGCCCATCGTCGGTCCCGGCGCATTCGGCACATGGGCCGGCATGCACGGCTCAAGCGAGCGCAAGAATCCCGGCGCATATCTGTGGTGCGACCCGGCGCTGGTCGGCGCCAGCCCCACCATCGGCGTCAACGCACAGTCGGGCAAGGCCAACATCATGCTGCTCTCTGAATCGCTCGGCGTCCCGCTCAACTCCGCGCAGGCGCAGGCGCTGATGGATGCGAACGAGGCCATGATCGAGGGCGGCGGCTTCACCGCCAGCGAAGTCTCTTTCCGCTTGGCTTGCATGCGAACGCTGGGAACGCTGCCCGATTGGTTCACCGTCAAGAGCTGGCGCGTCTTCGACGAGTGCGACGAAGTTGGCGACCACTTCGCCATCGCCTTCATGACGCTCATGCTCGGCGACTCGAAGGTCGCCACCACACGCGCCGAAGGCGCCGGCCCTGTTGACTCTCTCACCAAAGCTCTCCGCCGCGAACTCGATTCGTCATACCCCGCGCTGGCTCAGATGCACCTCGGCACATTCACTGTCGCTGCGCTCGATGTCCGCGCGCACGACTCAGCGGCGCACGTCCGCGTCACCGTCAGCTTCATCGCCGACGGCCACGAGCCTTGGGTCACCGCGGGCGTCAGCAGCGACCTCAACCAGGCCGCGCTGATGGCCATCGTGGACGGCTTTCACTACTGGCTCCTGATGCAGAGCAGAAACGCGGCCCACGCCGACGAATCCGCCCGGCAGGCAGCCGCGGAGCCTGCGGGTGGGCTGGTTCACTAGAGGTCACTTCCATAATTCTCCGCAAGTCGCACAACCAGAAAGAATTATCCACGCATCCCAGTTTGGGCGCGGGTCTCCCGCTATGAAACCGTCCGTTCAAAAGTGGATTCTCCCCATATTGGGTGATTTCGCTCACAGAAGTCCTACGCCCATACTCCGACACTAGGCCAATCCAGCAGAAGAACTGGTGTGATCCGGCAAAGAACCGGAGCTTATGATGACGATTTGTTTCCTTCTGATCTGTTGTGATCGGCCCCGTGGCAAATCCACGGAGGGAGGACTGCAGTGTCCACGCAACTTCTTCATGCACCCCTTGACTTAGCCTCCATCGGCCCCGCGTCGCGGTACGTCCTCGAGACACGCGAAGAGCTCCTCACCTATGAGACCGAAGAACTGGCCGCGGTGCGCTTCTCCATCATTCTTACCGCGAGATGGGTGGCGTCGGACGATGAAGCGCCCGAACGTCGCGCCGAATTGCGCAGCGAGCTTGAGTTGCTTCGCAAGCACTACGGCGACAAGATCGACGAAATTGCCATGACCTTTGGCGTTCAGCAAGCCATGCAGACAAAGGACGAAGTGGAGCGGACAGTCGTAGTGCCCGTCGAAGTGGGGCCGATTTCCACGCCGCGTCGCAGCGCCAGGCAGAGAGATTACTCCGAGGAAGACCGCGGCCTCTGACGCCCGGCGACTTCATCGCGTAGGGCTCGTCCGATCCCGCACATACAAAAATGCGCCACTCCCTTTGCAGAAGTGGCGCATTCGCTTTTCTCTCTATATTGAATTGTGCAAACTACTTCGCTGCCAGCGAAGGCCGCGTGTCGAGCGAGCCGTTCGCGTAGCCCTTGGCCATTTCGGTGATCGGAATCGGCGCGTAGTCGCCGGCGTGGCCGGCCTGCCCGAACTGGGTCATGCGCTGCGCCACCACCTTCGCCATCGCCTCGCGGGCCGGCTTCAGGTAGTCGCGCGGATCGAACTTCTCCGGCGACTCCCACAGCACCTTGCGAATGGCGCCGGTCATCGCCAGCCGGTTGTCGGTGTCCACGTTGACCTTGCGCACGCCGTTGCGGATGCCGAGCTGAATCTCCTCGACCGGCACACCCCACGTCGGTTTCAGCTTGCCGCCGTATTGGTTGATAATGTCCTGCAGGTCCTTGGGCACCGACGAGCTGCCGTGCATCACCAGGTGCGTGTGCGGCAGGCGTCCGTGAATCTTGATGAGAAGGTCCATCTTGAGCACCGAGCCGTCTGGCTTTTTGCTGAACTTGTATGCGCCGTGGCTGGTGCCGATGGCGATGGCCAGCGCATCCACTCCAGTGCGCTCAGCGAACTCGACCGCCTGGTCGGGATCGGTCAGGTGCTCCAAACCCGTGCCGCCCGCGCCGTGGCCGTCTTCAATGCCGCCCAGCACGCCGATCTCGCCCTCGACCGTCACGCCGCGCTCGTGCGCATAGTCCACCACACGCCGCGTCACGTCCACATTCTGCTCGAAAGTCGAAGGCGTCTTTCCATCCTCCAGCAGCGAGCCGTCCATCATCACGCTCGTGTAACCCAGCGCGATGGCGCTCTTGCAGGTCTCAAAGCTGTTGCCGTGATCCTGATGCATGGCGATCGGAATATCGGGGTTCAGCTCAGCCGCCGCCTGAATCAGCTTGAATAAGTAAAGGTCCTCGGCAAAAGCCCGCGCGCCGCGGCTCGCCTGCACGATCACCGGCGACTTGGTCTGCCTGGCCGCCATCATGATCGCCTGAATCTGTTCCATGTCGTTGACGTTGAACGCGCCGACGCCGTATCCGCCCTTCGCAGCTTCATCGAGGAGCTGCCGCATTGAAACGAGAGGCATATAAATTCTCCTTTGTGTTGGCTTCGGCCGCTTGGGTGCTCACGCAAATCGGTTCTTCGCGCTCACGCTTTTCAGTCCGGCCGCGTGGACTGCAGTCAGTTCTATGGTAGCAGAGGGTCGCGTGGAAAAATCCGACGCGCGCCAAACCCCGCGTCGCCGCTGTGCCGAGTCAGTCCGGCGCGAGTCCCGCCGTTTCCAAAAAGGTATAACTGCCTGAAGGCGAAGGAACTAGGTTCGTCAGCCGCCGGTTGTGCACCACCAACGTATCCAGATACCACAGATTGATCGCAGGCAGATCGCGCGCCAGAATCTGCTGCGCCTCCACGTAATCGGCGCGCCGCCGAACCGTGTCCTGGCTCTGGTACGCGTCGTCGAGCAGCGCATCAAGCTGCGGGTTCGCGTACCGCCCGCGATTGGCGCCGTTGGGAGGGAAGCGCGCTGACGAGAATACCAAACTGAAAATGTCCGGCTGCTCGTTGCCGCCAATCCAATAGAGCGAATACATCTGAAAAGCGCCGCGCACCGCATCCGCATAAAAAGTCGCAAACTCATTGCTCCGAATGTCGAGTGCAATCCCCACGCGAGCCATCTGCTGCTGCAGCACCGCAGCCAGCAATCGCGCGCGCTCATCCGTGCTCGACTTGATCGCCAGGTGCAACCTCACGCCATCCACGCCGCGTGGATAGCCGGCTTCGTCGAGCAGTCGTTCCGCCCGCGCAGGATCGAAATCGTACCGCGGAACGTCGCCGGTCCACGCCCAGTGATTCGTTGGCAGCAAGCTCAGCGCCGGCCGCGCATGGCCGTGGTACAGCGTAGCGATGATTAGATCGCGGTCGATGGCGCAGGCAATCGCCTGGCGCACGCGCGCGTCCTTCAGAATCGAATCGCGCGTGTTAAACGCGAGATATTGCACCTCCGTTCCGGGCTCATCGTCCATTTGCAGATTTGCTCGGTTGGCCAGAACCGGAATTGAATCCATGGGAAGGGAATTGACTTCCACGTCGGCCGACCCCTTCTCGAGCTCGAGCGACTGCGTGATTGCATCCGGCACCACAACAAAGCGCACGCGCTCGATCTTCGGCTCGCTCGCCCAGCTCAGCGGGTTGCGTTCGATCACCACGTCCTGATCGATCCGCTGGCTCACTAATCGGAACGGTCCCGACCCCACTGGATTCCGCCAGAAATCGCGCCCGCTGCCCTCCGGCACAATGCCAATCGCGTCCGTAGCGAGATTGGAAAGCAGAAAATTGTCGGCATGCTTCAGATGAAAGACGGCCGTCTGCGGGTCACGTGCCTCAACCCAGTCAATGGATACATAACTCGCGGCCTTCGGCGAAATCACCGCGCCGTCTCTCATGGAATCGATCGTCCACTTTACATCTCGCGAAGTCAGCGGCCGCCCATCGTTAAAGTGCACGCCGCTGCGCAGATGAAAGATGACGGTCCGCGGGTCCGGCTGCTCCCACGACTGCGCCAGCGCCGGAGCGAAGTGAAACTGCGCATCCTTGTGGACCAGCCCGTCGAAGAGCAACTCGTCGATGTGCTCCGAAGCTTCATCGGTCCCCACGCGCGGATCGAGGCTCGCCGGCGAATTCTGGATGAGAAACACCACGGTTCCCGGATCACGCTGCGGGGCGCTGCACCCCGCTAGCAAAAGCAATGCCGCCAGCGCCAGTATGCATGCAGGATGGAACCTGGGGGCTCTTTTCAAATTTCGCGCTGTCATCCTGAGCGAAGGTCGCCGCGGCGACCGAGTCGAAAGCCCGCCCTGAGCGGAGATCGCGGGAGCGATCGAAGTCGAATGGGGATCTGCGGTTGCATTTCGGACGTCGGTCGGGTTGGGTAGCAAAGCCCCGGACCGTTTGCCAAGGCCGCTCCTATGCACAGGTCACCTGCCCCAGCACCACCGCCCGCTTCGCCCCCGTCGCCGCGGGCACATTTCCCGGCAGCCGGTGCCACGAGTGCCACGCGAGCAGCGCAAACGCCGCAGCCTCCTTAGCCTCGGCGGGCATTCCAAACTTCTCGCTCGTGGCCATCGCGCATCCCATCGGCTCAACCCACGCAGCCAGCATTGCCATCAGCATTTTGTTCCGCGCTCCACCGCCCGAGACGATAAAGTCCACGCCGCGGCCCTTCATCTTCGCCCGCACAAATCGCGCGTAACTCCGAGCAATCGTCTGCGCCGTGAGCGCCGTCGCCGTTGCCAGCGCATCTTCCGGACTCCTGCTGTGCCGCCGGCACGCGGCCAAGAAATCCGCCGCGTAAGCGCGCCCAAACTGCTCGCGTCCTGCCGTCCGCGGAGGTTGCAACCGAAAATATGGATGGCGCAGCGCTGCCGACAAAACCGGCTCGAGCACCGATCCCTTCGCCGCCAGTGCGCCGTTGCGGTCGAACGGCTTGCCAAACAGTTTCTGCGCCAGCCAGTCGATCACCATGTTCCCCGGCCCCGTATCGAAGGCAATTATCTGCTCAGGGCCTCCGCCCGCGGGAATCGCCGTCAGATTTGCGATGCCGCCGATGTTCTGCAGCACGCGCCCCCGCTTCGCGTCTGAAAACAGTACGTAGTCAAGCAGCGGAACGAGCGGCGCGCCCTGCCCGCCGGCCAGCATATCCATCGGCCGGAAATTGGAGACCACGGGAACCTGAACCGCTGCAGCAATCGCCTGCGCCTCACCGGCCTGCCACGTGCAGGCAAACCTTCGCCCCGCGTAGGTTCCCGCGCGCGCCTGATGATAGAGTGTCTGTCCGTGGCAGCCCACCAGGTCGAGCTTCGCTTCGTGCCTGCGCGCAGTTTCCTTCACCGCCTCGGCATAAGCCAGCCCCAGCCGCCAGTTCAGCCGCGCCAGCTCCGCCGTCGAGGTCGCCTTCGCATCCATCGCCGCCAGCACAGCTTTCCGCAGCGCAGCGGGGAAGGGAAACGCCTCATGCGCCAGCAGCTTGAGATTCGGTCTTGTCGGATGCCCTACGCTCGCCGTCCGTCGCGGCGGATTTTTGCGGTTAGGGTGGGTCTCCGGCGCAATACGCACAATCGCCACATCGATCCCATCGGCAGACGTTCCGCTCATCACTCCCGCCACCGTCATCGCGCGCGTACTCATGGTGCAGTCGGCTCCTGTTTCAATCCCGTTTGCGCCACGGTTTCGCCGAATCGCAAAATCTGCGTGCGCAGCGCCTCGAATTGCGGCTTGCTCAGCGCCGCCGGCATCCGCGCGCGAAAGGTTCTCGCCCGTTTCCGGCCCGATTCACGCGCCCGCGCAAGCAATAGCCTGCCAAACGCCGTCGATCGCTCGCCCTCGGCGATCAGCGCCTCATACACCCTTAGAATCGGCTCCGGATGGTGGCAGATCAGCAGCATATCCGAGCCCACGCGCACAGCCTCTACCGCCGCGTCTTCCATCGGCATGAAATTCGCAACGCCACCCATCTCCAGATCGTCCGAGAGAACCATGCCGCGATAGCCAATCCGTTTCCTCAGCACTTCGCTCACCCAGAAGCTCGACACGCTAGCCGGCCGCTTCTTGTCCTTCGTCAGCGGATACGCCGCATGGCTCACCATCACCATCGGCAGCTCGTTCCGCAGCGCGCGGTAGGGCTCCATATCTTCCTGCCACAACTTCTGCCACATGCGGCGAATCTTCGGCGTCTCCAAATGCGAGTCGAGCGTCCCGCCTCCTAGGCCGGGAAAATGCTTTCCGCATCCTGCCACGCCCTGCGCTCGAAGCCCCGCCAGAAATTCGCGAGCGTACGCCACGACTGTCGCCGCTGTTCCACCTGCGCAGCGCGTTGCCAATACTTCTTGCGACGCGGGCAGTTCAAGGTCGAGCACCGGCGCCAGCGGCGAGTTAAATCCGAACGCCTTCACTGCCCGCGCAATCAATTCTCCATGCTCCCGCGCCAGTGACGCTCGCCCTGTAGTTCGCGCGGCCTCCGCAACGGCCTCGACCGGCACGATCGGCGCGAGCGCATCCCGTAGCCGGTCCACCGTTCCGCCTTCCACATCGACAAATGCCGTGTAAGGCTGCGTGCAAAACTTTGTCGCTTCGGCCAGAAGCGCCCGCGTCTGCTTCGCGTCCTCGATGTTCCGCCGGAAAAGAATGATCCCTGCCGGCCGCAAGAGCTTAAGCCACGCGCGCTCCATCGCGGTCAGCGCTGATCCTTCCAGCCCGACCACGAGCAAACCTCCCGCCGCCTGTCGCAAACTTCCGTTCATGCCGTCCTCAAATCTAATGAACTGCCTCCAGGTCCTTCAGTCCTCGAGGGCCTGCTTTTCTGACCCCTGACCCCTGATCCCTGAACCCTTCAGTTCCTGTTGCAGCTCTTCCAGCAGATTCAGCGCCTGCAGCGGAGTCAGCGAGTTCACGTCCGTCGACTCGATCCGGTCCACAATCTTCTGCGAGAGCGGCGTGAATATCGTCAACTGCATCGGATCAGCCTCCGTCTCTACTTGGACACTCTGGCGTTCCTGCTTTTCGTGCTGCCGCAGCACGTGCTTGGCCCGCTCGATGACCGCCGCCGGCAACCCCGCCAGCCTCGCCACTTCGATGCCGTAGCTCTTGCTCGCCGCGCCCGGCTCTATGTTGTGCAGAAACACAATTCCGCTCGCCGTCTCCTTTACGCCCACGCGAAGATTGCGCACGCGCGGCAACTTTTCCGCCAGCATCGTCAGCTCGTGATAGTGCGTAGCGAACAGAGTCCGCGCGCCCACCTCCGCGTGCAGGTACTCTACCGTCGCCCATGCCAGCGAGAGCCCGTCGAATGTCGCCGTTCCGCGTCCCATCTCGTCGAGCAAAATCAACGACCGCTTCGTCGCCGTGTTCAGGATGGTCGCCGTCTCCGTCATTTCCACCATAAAAGTCGACCGCCCCCGCGCCACGTTGTCGCTCGCGCCGATCCGCGTGTAAATCCGATCGACCAATCCCAACCGCAGGCTCTCTGCCGGAACAAAACTCCCCATCTGCGCCATCAGCACAAGCATTGCTGCCTGCCGCAGGTATGTGCTCTTGCCGCCCATGTTCGGCCCGGTGACGAGCAACAGGCTTGGCGCTTGCGCGCTTTTACTCTTTGGAGAGGGTTCATCAAGGGCGCAGAGGTAGAGATCGTTGGCGATGAAGCGCCCCTCGCGCGTCTCCTCCAACCACTGCTCGATGACGGGATGCCGCCCGGCAACGGCTTCAAGCACGGGCTCGTCCGCGAGTCTCGGCCGCACATATCGCCGCGCCGCCGCCAGATGCGCAAAACACGCCAGCAGGTCCGCCTCGGCCACCGCCGCGGAGCTCCGCCGAATCCGCCTCGCGCCCTCAAGCACAAATTTTCTCAGTTCGGCAAAAATCCGCTTCTCGATCTCGATCGACCGGTCGTGTGCGGAAAGAATCTTCCGCTCGTACTCCTTCAGCTCCGGCGTTGTAAACCGCTCAGCGTTGACGAGCGTCTGTTTGCGCTCGTAATCGGCCGGCGCCAGCGCCATGTTCGCCTTCGTGATCTCGATGTAGTACCCGAAGACCGAGTTGTAGCGCACCTTCAGCGAGCCGATTCCGGTTCGCTGCCGCTCGCGGTCCTCGATGGCCGCGATTGCCTGTCGCCCCGACGACGAAATCGATCGCAATTCGTCCAGCTCCGCGTCAATTCCCGCCGCAATTGCGCCGCCATCCACCAGCGTCAGCGGCGGCTCGGCCACCAGCGTCTTCACAATGCGCGTAGTCACGTCATCGAGTGTGTCGAGTTGCGCAGCAATCGCGCGCCACCGCGGCGCATCCATCGCATTCAGTGCCGTCTTCACTCCGGGCAGCCGCGCCAGGCTCGCCGCCAGCGCACGCACATCCCGCGGTCCCGCCGAGTCCAAAGAAATGCGAGCCAGCAACCGCTCCAAATCGAGAATTCCGCTGAACGCTCGCCGAATTTCTTCGCGCTTAAGCAAATCGCCGTGTGCCTCGGCTACTGCCTCGTACCGCGCTTCAATCTCCTCGGCGTTGTTCAGCGGCCGCAAAATCGTTGCCCGCAACAGGCGCTTGCCCATCGGCGTCAGGCATGCATCGAGCGTCCGAAACAGCGTCGCGCGATCGTCCTGCCCCGCGAACAGCGGCTCGACCAGCTCCAGATTTCGCACTGTCACCTGGTCAAGCTCCAGGGCCGTCGAATGCTCCTCGAATTTGAGGCTGTCAATGTGCAGCGCGTCGTTCTTCTGCGTGGAGCGCACGTAGTGCAGCACGGCTCCCGCCGCAATCGCCGCCGGCTCGTGTCCGTTCAGCCCAAATCCCTCGAGCGACCGCACATTCAACTGCCGCTCTACCAGCGGTACAGCGTATTCCCGCGTCCACACCCAGTCCTCAACGCGCGTACGCGCCGGAATCCGCTCAAGGAGTGCCGGCGCCTCTGCACTCGCGGCCAGCAGCACCTCACTCGGCGCAGCCAGCAGCAGTTCGTCCATTGCTTGCGCCCGCGCATGCTCCCCACGAAACTCCATCGTGCGAAACTCGCCGGTCGAAACGTCGAGCAGCGCCAGCGCGCAAACCCTGTCGGGGTGCCCCACCCGCGCGGCGTTCTTGTCGTTGCCGCCAGAGTGGGAGTCCGCCTCATACAGCGCCGCCAGAAAATTGTCTTGTTCCTGCCCCAGCCCGGCGTCGAGCGCCGTCCCCGGCGTGAGAACCCGCGTCACCTCGCGCTTCACCAGCTTTTTGGTGAGCTTGGGGTCCTCCATCTGGTCGCAGAGAGCGATGCGATAGCCCTTACGCAACAACTTCGCCACATACTGCTCCACCGCGTGGTACGGAACGCCGCACATGGGAATGTTGCGTTCCTTGTCCCGCGCCGTCAGCGTCAGTTGCAGCTCGCGGCTCGCCACGGCCGCGTCGTCATAGAAGAGCTCGTAAAAGTCGCCCATCCTAAAGAACACGAGAGCATCGGGATTCTGCCGCTTGGCCGCGGCCCACTGCCGCATGAATGGTGTCAGTTCGCGCGCGTCTTTGTCGGCAGATGCGCCATTCGCAGGAATGGAGGTCAGCGCAAACTCATCGGGCGCAGGAATCTCCTCCAGGAGAGAAGTTGGCTTTACCGCGCCGGGCCGAATGTCGCTTTGGTTCACGCGACTCTAGACTATCGCGACGCCGCGCCCATGGATAGCGGAGTTCCGGCCCGAAATTCCACCGTTCGTGTCCCGAACATCTCGCCCGCCCACGCCAACCGCCCCCGGCATCGCCCATCCCCGCAAAACAAAACTACTCAAAAGCAGCCGCCAGCGTGTAGAATCACTCGGTCACTCGGGCCGAGCCTCTTCCCCGCAATCGGGCCTCCGGTCAAAACGCGAAATTCAAAATCCCCAGAGGAGGAACATGCAAATGTCCAACACCAAGCGCTATTTCGTCTGCGCGCTATTTTCAATGGCGGCACTGTGCGCGGCCGCGGCTTCGCAAGCCCAATCACCCCTCGACGGCACCTGGCGCGTGAACCTTGCGCAAACCAAATTCAGTCCCAAGCCGCTCACGTTCTACCTCAGCCAGGGCTGGTATCACTGCACAGGCAGTTGCAACCCTGCCTACGACATCGCCGCAGACGGGCAGGATCACCCCGTCGCTGGCCATTCTTACGACACGCTGAGCGTCACCATCGTCGACAACCACACCATCTCTGCCGTCGGCAAGAAGGGCGGCACGGTGATCTTCGAACAGACCCGCACCGTCTCTGCCGACGGCAAGACACTCACCGTCAAGACTGTCGATCACCCTATGAATGGAGGCCAGCCTTCGACCTATGAGAGCGTGGCTCGGCGCAGCGGTGTCGCGCCTTCAGGAGTGCATGCAACTTCGGGCGACTGGATCATCATCAAGCAGACTGGCAGCGGCAGTGAGCTCCTCACCACGTACAAAACCAGCGGCGATGAGATCACGATGTCCGATCCCACGGGCGCGGGCTACACCGCCAAGCTCGACGGCAACGACTACCCCGTTCATGGCGCATACGGCTATGACGCCGTATCGCTCAAGAAAATTAACGGCCACACCTTCGAAGAGACGGACAAGCGCGACGGCACCGTCATCGATGTCTCGACCATGACCGTCTCAGCCAATGGCAAGACCCTGACCGTGGTCGACACGGACAAACTCACCGGCCGCGTCGACACCTACACCGCAATCAAGCAGTAGTAACAACCGAATCATTATGAACGAGTTACATGACTCCAGAGCCCGTCGCGATGAACGCGGCGGGCCTAGTCCCGCAGCCCCACTTAATAAGCAGATCGAGTGATTGAAATCACATCCAAACAGGCGATCTTCCGGGCAAACTGGCTTCCTCGATTACAGAACCACGAGGGCCACGTTTCATGAACATCACTGTCCTGCTTCAAAAGCTCATCGCCATTGAAAGGTCCATTGGCACAGCCGACAACAGCACTCTCCGCCGACTCGTCCATGAAGCCGAAGATTGCCTGCTCCAAATCCAAAAGGAGCGTGCGCAAAGCTTCTTCCTGGACTCCTGGCGCGGCGCGATGCCCGAGCTTCATCTGATGGGCGAAGTCTCGCACAACCAATAGCACACCGAGGCTCCTGCGCCATCATGCAAACCGGGCCTTTCGCCTTAGACAATCCCTCATCACCCCGTCCGCTTCATTGCCGCTAAAGGTGATTTGCATCACAGTATACTGAATGGTTACGCCTGTACCTTAAAAGCTGCCATGTACCTGCTTTGGCTACGAGTTGCGGCCATTCTCTATGCCGGTGGATGTGTCGCCGTCTTCCCGGCGGTGCTCTATAACTCCATCCCCTGGCGAAAGACCTGCGTCCACTTGGGCGGCTTGGCCTTCTTCTTTCATTTCGTCTCCGTCGTGGAAATGCTCGTCCTCGCCCACCGATGGATGCCAGTCGGCGTTCGCGAAATCGAGTCCCTGCTGGGATTTGTCATTGCCGGCCTGTTTTTCCTCGTTTGGTGGCTCTACGACGCCATTTCGCTGGGCATCTTCGCTCTCCCGGCCACGTTTTTCCTTGTCTTTATCCCTGCGCTCGGGCCCGGAAGCTACCGGTTTCCGTCGCAGCGAGTGTGGATGAGCTGGCTCGTCGCTCACATCATCGCTCTGCTGTTGGCTTACGCAGCGCTTTGCTTTAGTTTGCTCTCCTCCATGCTCTACCTGGTTCAGGAGCGGCGCATCAAGGCCAAGGTCAAGCCGGGACAATCGGGGCGTTGGGCGCCCTTCAACTGGCTGCCGCCGTTGGACACGCTCGAGCGCCTGGCTCTCGCCACTCTCGAATTCGGATTTCCCTGCATGACCGTCGGTTTGTTGATGGGATTCGTTCTGGTGCAGGAAACCTCGCTTGGCGCCTCCTATTTTCTCGACCCAAACATCCTTGCGTCCTTCGCCATGTGGGCGGTTTATGTGCTGCTGCTCTGGGTGCGGCGGGGTGTTGGATTGCGCGGACGCAAGGCCGCCTATGTTTCCGGCGCCGCGCTGGTGGTCATGATGGCCGTTTGGGCCGTCAATTTCTTCAGCCAGGTGCACAGGTTCGGTCCCCAATGACGCTTGCACTCATCGGCGTGAACCACAAAACGGCGCCCATCGCGCTGAGGGAGAAGATCGCCATCGGTCGCGACGAACTGGCCGAGACCACGCGCTCTCTCGCCGCCACGCCCGGAGTCACCGAGTGCATGATCGTCTCCACCTGCAACCGCGTGGAGCTGCTCGCAGCCGTTGAAGGCGACGACGTCCCCGTTGCCGCATTTCTCTCGCGCCAATTCGGGATCGACGCCTCTGTCCTTGCGCCTCACCTCTACGAATACCGCGACAGGGAAGCCGTCAGCCATCTTTTCCGCATGGCCGCGAGCCTGGATTCCATGGTTGTCGGCGAGCCGCAGATTCTGGGCCAGGTGAAAGAGGCCTTCGCTGTCGCGCGCGCCGCCGGAACCGTTTCCGGCCAGCTCGAGCACCTGCTGCAGAGCGCCTTTGCCGCCGCCAAGAAAGCGCGTAGCGAAACCGGCATCGGCTCGAACTCCGTCTCAATCGCTTCCGTGGCTGTCGACCTAGCCCGCAAAATCTTCGGCTCGCTCGAAGGGCGCACCGTCTTCCTCGTCGGCGCCGGCAAAATGAGCGAGATCGCCGCGCGCCACCTCGTGCAACAAGGCGCCGGAGCCATCCTCGTCTCGAACCGCACCGCCGAGCGCGCCCGCCGCATGGCCGAAGAGTTCCAGGGCGCTGTCGTCCCCGAAGTCATCGACTACGGCCAGCTCTACGACGCTGCCAGCCGCGCCGACATCGTCATCAGCTCCACTGGCGCGCCGCATCCCATCTTCCGCCCCGAGCATGGCCAGGCATTTCTTCACAAACGCCGCAACCGGCCCATGTTCTTCATCGATATTGCCGTCCCGCGCGATGTCGACCCGCAGATGAACAAGCTCGACGGCATCTTCGTCTACGACATCGACGACCTGCAGCAGGTGGCCGTGGCGCACATGGAAGAGCGCAGCCGCCAGGCTATCGACGCCGAGGCGCTTATCGCCGCTGAGGTCGACCGTTTCCACCAGCGCCAGCGCACCGTCAACGTCGCTCCGGCGATTGTCGCCCTGCAAAGAAAGGCCGAAGAGATTCGCGTCGCCGAAATCGAGCGTCTTCACAGCCGTCTCGGAGTACTCACTGCGGAGCAACTTGCAGCCGTCGAGGCGCTCACGCGCGGCCTCGTGAACAAATTCCTCCACCCGCCCATGCATGCGCTCAAGCAGGCGGCGCGCGAGGGCGATTCCGCAAAGCTCGACGCGCTCTGCGAGGAGTGGTCGGTCTCGTCGGCCGGGCAAAGCGAAGCTCCGTCCACCGCAGGGAGCCCGGCGGTCCCGAATGCGGAATCCGTCGCGAGCACCGTCAGCTCTCAACAACCGGACACCCGCAAGAACGTCGAGAGCGCGACCACGAGCGAAACTGGCGCGGAGGCCCGCCGATGAAGCTGCGCATCGGCAGTCGCGGATCGCAGCTCGCGCTGTGGCAGGCCAACTACATTGCAGAATTGTTGCGCGTCCAGGGCTACGAAGTCGAAATCGAAATCATCAAAACCACCGGCGACAGCCTCCAGGAAGTCACCTTTGCTGAAGTCGGCTCCAAGGGAATGTTCACCAAGGAGATTGAAGAAGCGCTTGCAGCGAGCCGCATCGATCTCGCCGTGCACTCGCTCAAGGATTTGCCCACCGAGCTTCCTCCGGGTTTCGCGCTTGCGGCAACTCCTGTGCGAGTCGACCCGCGCGACGTATTCGTATCCGTCAATCACGCGAGCCTCGCCGAGCTGCCGCGCCGCGCTCGCGTGGGCACCAGCAGCCAGCGCCGCCGCGCGCAGTTGAAGGCCTTGCGTCGCGACATTGAGGCCGTCGAGTTTCGCGGCAACGTCGACACGCGCCTGCGCAAGCTGGCCGAAGGCCAGGTTGACGCGATTCTGCTCGCCGCCGCCGGTCTCGACCGTCTCGGCAAGACCGATTGGGTGCGTGAGCGCCTCGATCCTCAGGATTTTTGTCCGGCCGCAGGCCAGGGTTCGCTGGCCATTGAAATCCGCAGCGGCGACGTGGAGACGCTTGCCGCTGTCGCTTTCCTCGACCACGCCGATACGCGCTTCGCGGTCACGGCTGAGCGCGCGGCCCTTGCCGCTCTCGGCGGCGGATGCCAGGTTCCCATCGGCATTCATTGCCGTCCGTCATTTTCCGAGAACGCTTCCAGCGGCTCATGGGTCGAGATCTTTGGCGTCGTCGCTTCGCCGGACTCAGGCCAGATCGTCCGCGTCCACCTTCACGCGCCGCTCCAGAACACCGATCCCGTTTCGTTGGGACACGAGGCCGCCGAGATGCTCCTCGCACAAGGTGCGGGACCGTTGCTCGCAGCCGGTAGCAGCGCCCCCGGCGGAGCTGCCTGATGACCGCGCGGCCGCTTGCCGGAAAGCGCGTCCTCGTCACGCGCGCCGCGCACCAGGCCAGCAAGCTCAGTGAAGGCCTGCGTGCTCTCGGCGCCGAGCCGGTCGAGGTTCCGGTCATCGAGATTCGCCCGCCTCAGGATCTTCGCCCCCTCGATCGGGCGCTCCGCCAACTCGATTCCTACGACTGGCTCATCCTCACCAGCGCCAACACCGTTCGTGCACTCGAGGACCATGCTGCGTCGCTTGGCCTCAGCCTGGCTTCCGTAACTCATTTCAACATCGCCGCGGTCGGCGACGCCACGGCCGACGCAGCGCGCCGCGCGGGCTTTGCGGTCGCGCTCGTTCCAGAAACCTACGTCGCAGAAAGTCTGACGAAGAGTCTCGCGGGTCAAACGCGCGGGAAGAAAGTTTTGCTGGCCCGCGCAGCCATTGCCCGCGACGTTATTCCGCAGGCTCTCCGCGCCGCCGGCGCCACGGTCCACGTGGTGGACGCGTACCGAAACGTCATGCCAGAATCCGCGCCCGCGCTCCTCCACGAAGCATTACAAAAGGGAATCGCCGCCGCCGCCTTCACCAGCTCATCCAGCGTCACGCATCTCGCTGACGCCGCGCGCCAGGCCGGAATCGCGTTCCCCTTCGCCGGCGTCGCGGCAATCTCGATCGGGCCCATCACCAGCAAGACCTTGCTCGACCTCGGCTGGGAGCCAGCCGCCGAAGCAAGCCCATCCGACATTCCGGGCCTCATTCAGGCAGTCGCCCGTGCGCTCGCTGTTTCGCCGGCTCGCTGACTCGCCGAACTGCTGACTCGCTGGCCCTTCACGAACTCCACGTCTTGTCCTTTGACCCGCACAGCGGCTCCAGGTTGCACCGGTCGCATTTGGGATTGCGCGCCAGGCACATCTGTCGGCCGTGCTGGATCACCTGATGCGAGAAGCTGATCCACCGATCGCGCGGCAGCACCTGCATCAGCTCCTGTTCCACCTTCTCCGGCGTGTCGCCCTTGGCCAGCTCGAGCCGTCGCGCGATGCGGAAGACGTGCGTATCGACCACCACGCCCTCGGCCTTGCCGAAACACACTCCAAGCACGACGTTGGCCGTCTTGCGCGCGACTCCGGGAATGGTGATGAGCTCGGCGAGCGTCTGCGGAACCTCGCCGCCAAAGTCCGCGATGATCTTTTTCGCAGCGCCCTGGATCGACTTGGCCTTGTTGCGATAGAACCCGGTGGTGCGGATCAGCGCTTCGAGCTCGGGCAGCGTCGCCTTCGCCATCGCTTGTGGAGAAGGGAAGCGCCGGAACAATTCGGGCGTGACCATGTTCACGCGCGCGTCCGTGCATTGCGCGGAAAGAATCGTCGCAACCAGCAGTTCCCACGGCGTGCGATGATTGAGCGCGCACACGGCGTTCGGATACGCCTCATCGAGTCCCCGGAGAATCGCGTCGACGCGTTCAACCGCAAGCGCCCTGCGCACTGTCTGCTTTGCAGGAGTCTTCTTCTTGGTCGGTGAGTTTCGAGCTTGCATGGCTAGGAGTTTAATCCCTACAGTTCAGGGTGGCGCATTGTTCGATTGTGAAATTCAGTCTTGCGGAGGCAACGTGGCCCGAAGAACAATTGAAGCCGACGTCTAAGAGCCAATCCAGCCCGCCAGCCAATCGCCCAATTTCTCCACCTGCAACCGCACGCCGATAAAGAACTGCCCGAACAGCGCGTACACCGCGCTCACTTCATCAAATCTCATTTCATAAATCAGCTTCTTGAAGACGACCGGATCGTCGGCGAAGAGATCGACGCCCCACTCCCAATCGTCCATCCCAATCGACCCGGAAATAATCTGCTTCACTTGCTCGGCGTATCGCCTGCCAATCATTCCATGTTCGTGCATCATCCTTTGTCGCTCAGGGAAGGGCACTGTGTACCAGTTCAACTTCTCGCCGCGCTTGCGGTCCATGGGATAGAAGCACAGGTATCTCGCCTCGGGAACAGAAGGGAACAGCCGCGGCTTCATCGCTTCCGCGCTACGCTCGAGAGACGCCGCGATCTCCGCGTTCCACCCTGCCGAAAATGCCTCGAATCCTTTGGCCGTCGCAGCTTCGTAGGTCTTACGAGACGACTCGTAGAGCCCCAACTCGACAACCGACACGTACGAATGGCGCAGCTCGAGAAAATCGTAGAGCGGAGTTTGCGCAAGAGCCAGCTCAACCTGATTCAGCTCCTCCAGCGAGTCCCTGAAATGGATCAGCATCAAATCGCCCTTGTGCCCAAGTTGCGAATACAAAGCCGAGCGAACCAGTGCGCTCGCGTCTTTGCGCTCAAGCGTCTTCAGCGTTGCAACCGCACTGGCGATAATGCTTCCACGTTCGTCGTCCGCGCAGGACCTCCACGCCTTCCAATCAAACCGGAAAAATTGGTGCAGCACACTTGAGCCTTCAAGCGTCAGCGGAACCGGCGGATGATCGGCCACTTAACCTCCCTCGAACACATCTCATCCTAACAAATGAGAATTGCAGACGTGTGCAGCCCGATTGTCACAGCCAAGACCACCAAAACCCAAAAGCGCGTGAGCACCGTGAGCACCGCCGCCCTATATACTGAGAAGGCTCATGAGTGAAAGAATCCTGGCCCTGCTGGTGGAGTTCGTGACCCGTGTGATCAGCGCCGGGGGCTACGCAGGCATTGCCGCACTAATGGCCGTCAACTCAGCCGGAATTCCGCTCCCCTCCGAGCTCATCATGCCATTCTCCGGTTATCTCGTCTATCTCGGCCGCTTCAATCTCTTCATGGTGGCGATCGTGGGGATGGTCGGCTGCAATCTCGGCTCGGCCATCGGCTATTGGATCGGAGCCAAAGGCGGGCGTCCATTCGTGGAACGCTACGGCAAATGGGTTCTGATGAGCCATCACGATCTGGACCGCATGGGCTGGTTCTTTTCGAAGTACGGATCGATCGCGGTCCTGCTGGCGCGAATGATGCCCGTAGTGCAAACCTTCATCTCCATCCCGGCGGGAATTGCCCGGATGCCGCGCCTGCGCTTCCACATCTACACGTCTTTGGGTTCAATCACGTGGTACACCTGCCTGGCTTACGCGGGCATGAAGCTTGGAGAGAAGTGGCACACCGACCCGCGTCTCGAGCAAGTGTTTCATCGCTTTCATCTTGTCGTGGAGATTGCGCTCATGGCAGCGATCGCCTGGTTTGTCTGGTCGCACCTCAGCCGCGCAAGACAGCCGGACGCGGCGTGAAGGAGCGAGCAGTAGAGAAGTCGGAGTGATCAAGTCGGCGCGGTTCTTTGGCGCGCTTGATCGAACGATGAAATTGATTTCGAAATCATCCGTAAAGGAAGGTTAGGAGAAGTAATGGCGACGAAGAAAAAGGGCGGCGCGAAGAACGTGGTCCCATCAACGATGGGGCAGAAATCTGGGGTCCCCGCGGACAGGTCCTCGTCCGGGGGGCGCAAGACCGCTGCAACGATGATTGAGCCCGCGAAGGGCAAATTGGGCGTGATGGTGGTTGGGCTGGGCGCGGTGGCGACCACAATGATTGCCGGCGTTGAAGCAGTTCGCCGCAGACTGGCCAAGCCGATCGGGTCGCTCACACAGATGGGAACCATCCGGCTGGGCAAGCGAACCGATAACCATTCGCCGCTGATCAAGGACTTTGTGCCACTTGCGGATTTGAAGGACATCGTCTTCACCGGCTGGGACATCTTTGAAGACAACGTCTACGAAGCGGCCGCGCACGCTGAAGTGTTGAAGCCCGACACGCTCAAGAAGCTGAAGCCATACCTCCAGAAGATCAAGCCGATGCCCGCGGTCTTCGATCGCTACTACGTCAAGCGGCTGGATGGCACGCACGTCAAGAAGGGCAAGAACAAGCGCGATCTGGCCGAGCAGTTGCGAGCCGACATTCGCGCCTTCAAAAAGACAGTGGATCGCGTCGTCATGATCTGGACCGGGTCGACGGAGATCTTCCTGAGACCATCAGCCGTCCATCAGTCGATTGCAGCCTTCGAGAAGGGACTCGAGAAGAACGACCCCGGCATTGCGCCCTCGCAGATCTACGCGTACGCGGCGCTCAAGGAGGGCGTACCATTCGCCAACGGCGCGCCGAACCTTACCGTTGACTTTCCCGCGATGATCGAGCTCTCCAAGCGAAATTCGGCTCCGATCTGCGGCAAGGACTTCAAAACTGGCCAGACATTTATGAAGACCGTGTTGGCGCCGGCCTTTAAGGCGCGCATGATCGGCGTGAAGGGCTGGTTCTCAACCAACATTCTTGGCAATCGCGACGGAGAAGTGCTCGACGAGCCGCATTCCTTCAAGACCAAGGAAGAGTCAAAGTTGGGATCGCTCGAATACATCTTCCAGCCCGACCTTTATCCGGATCTGTATAGCGACATCTACCACAAAATCCGAATCAACTATTATCCGCCGCGCGGAGACGAGAAAGAAGCGTGGGACAACATCGACATCTTTGGCTGGCTCGGCTATCCCATGCAGCTCAAGGTGAATTTCTTGTGCCGCGACTCGATTCTTGCGGCGCCGATTGCGCTCGACCTGGTGCTCTTCCTCGATTTGGCCAAGCGTACGCCGGAACTCAGATCCCTCGGCATTCAGGAGTGGCTGAGCTTCTACCTGAAGTCGCCGCAAACTGCGAAGGGCCTGTACCCGGAGCACGATCTCTTCATCCAGTCGATGAAACTGAAGAACACCCTGCGCCACATCATGGGCGCGGATCTGATCACGCATCTCGGCCTAGAGTACTACGACTGAGGCCCGGCCCGGATCATCCAGGGAGTGCAGCCCCACCACAACAAAGGGGTGCCCCAGGTCCCTCCGCCGCGGCGGATGGGACCTGGATAGCACAAACGTTCCGCTGCCGCCGAAAGCGGCGGCATAAGCCTTTCGGTGCCCCGCGATGTCGTAATCTGAACTCACGATGAAAGATTCTGCAGTATTGCTCATCGATTGCCCCGATCGCAAGGGGCTGGTGGCGCGCGTATCGGGGTTGCTCTATGAACGCGGTGCCAACATTCTGCACGCCGACCAGCACCGCGACCAGGAGCTGGGCCTCTTCTTCATGCGCGTGGAGTGGGAGCTGAACGGCTTCGATCTCGCGGCTTTCAAGGCGGTGTTCGCGCCCATGGCCGGCGAGCTGGGGATGACCTGGAAGCTGACGTCGAGTGAGCGCCCGCCGCGTGTTGCGCTCTTCTGCTCGCAATATCTCCATTGCATGGCCGATCTGCTCCATCGCTGGCGCACCCGCGAGCTGGTCTGCGAAATCCCGATCATTGTTTCGAATCATCGTGAAGCAGAAAATCTGGCGGCCTTCTATGGCGTGCCGTTCGAGTACTTGCCGATGACGGCCCAGACGCGCCCAGACACGGAAGCGCGGCAGCTCGAGCTTCTGGCGCGTCTCGATGTCGAGCTGGTTGTGCTGGCCCGGTATATGCAGATTCTCTCGCCGCAATTCGTGGCGCAGTTTCCCGCTGCGATCATCAATGTGCACCACTCGTTCCTTCCGGCATTCACGGGAGCGCGCCCCTATCACGCGGCTCATGCACGCGGAGTCAAGCTGATTGGGGCCACCAGCCACTACGTGACCGAGGTGCTCGACGACGGGCCGATCATCGAGCAGGATGTTGCGCGCATCAGCCACCGCGACCAAGTGGAGGACCTTGTGGCCCGGGGGCGCGATCTGGAACGGATGGTTCTCTCGCGGGCAGTGCGCTGGCACCTGGACCGGCGCATCCTGTGCTATGGGAACAAGACGGTGGTGTTTGATTAGGACAGACAGTAAAGAGCAGGAAGCAGGGAATTGAAAAGGGCGTGGCGGGAAGCGAGGTCGTATGAGCGAATCCGCTGAGGCTGTTGCGCAGGCATTTGTGCGCGCCATCAACCGGCAGGATGTGGGCGCGCTGGCCGAACTGATGACGGAGGAGCATCGGTTTGTCGACTCGCTGGGAAATGTTGTCGAGGGCCGGGATCGGATGCGGGCGGGTTGGAAGAGCTATTTCAGCATGGTCCCCGACTACACGATTGCCGTGGAAGAGACCTACTGCGATGGGCCGGTTGTAGTGATGCTCGGCAGGGCGCAGGGGACCTATGCAGTGGACGGTCGGACCGCCGCCGAGAATCGCTGGGAAACGCCAGCCGCGTTCCGAGCACGGATCGAAGGCGGCAAAATGGCGGAGTGGCAAATCTATGCCGACAATGAGCCGATCCGGCAGGTAATGGCGCGGCAGGGGCGGCACGCGTAATCCGTAAGAGGTCAAGAATCTGAACGTTACAGAGAGAAGTGGAAGCGAATCCCCCGGAGGGACTTGCCTTTGAGGTCGAGTCTGGTGTAATTTACTAACCAGTTAGTTAATTATGACCGCACACCCCACAACCGAAGCACAGGCTGAGCGATCGGCGGAGACGCGGGGCCGGATTCTGGACGCTGCTCTGAGCGAATTTGCCGGCAATGGCCTTGCCGGAGCGCGGACGGAGCACATCGCCGCCGCTGCTGGCGTGAACAAGGCGCTGATCTACTACTACTTCGAGAGCAAGGAGAAGCTTTACTCCGCGGCGCTGGAGATGGTGTCGGCACGGGTGCGCGACCGCTCGATGGCGGTTTTTCTTCGCGAGGCCAGCCCGGGCGAGAGGCTGCTTCGCGCTGCGCTCGATCATTTTGACCGCATTTTGACGCAGCGCGAATTCCAGAGCCTCATGCAGCAGGAGATGATGCGGCTGCACAAGGGCGAGGATGGCGAGCTTCCCATCCTGGTCAAGCGCGTCTTCGCGCCGCTGCATGCGATGTTTCAGTCGCTGGTGCGCGAAGGGATTTCTTCGGGCGAGTTGATCGAGGTGGACTGGTTCCAAATGGTGTTGGCCGCTCTGGGAGGCAATGTTTTCTATTTCCTGAGCGCGCCGATTTGGCGGCAGCTGCTGGCCCTCGAACCATTCGACGAAAAGGAATTACGGGCGCGGAGAGTGGCCGTGGTGGAGTTTCTGGGCAAAGCGATCTTTCAGGATCGCAGGCATGGCGCCGAGGTGGCAGCGAAGATTCTGGAGGACACGCCGATGCCGGAATGCGCCGATTTTAAAGGTTTGAGGTGATAAGCGAGTGAACGCGCGAAATCGAGTTTTCATGATTTTAGGAGTACTGCTCGTGGGATCGCTGGTCTGGTATTTGTTGACCACGCGGCGCACCAGCGATCTGCAACTCATCGGAACTGTCGACGCCAACGAGGTGGTGGTGAGCTCCAAGATTCCGGGCCGCATCCAGACTCTCAAGGTGGAAGAGGGCCAGGATGTGCAGGCCGGAGAGCTGATCGCGGTCATCGAGAGCGACGATCTGGAGGCTGCGCTCAAAGCGGCGGAGGCAACAGCGGCGAGCGAGAAGTCAAAGCTGAGCGGGACGGTGGCAACGGAAGAGCAGAACCGCGGTGAGACAACGAGCGCGACGGTGAGCGCGGAGGCGCAGGTGAACGCCGCGCAGGCCGGACTGGCCCAGGCGCAGGCAAACTTCGCGCATCAGCAGGCCGACACGAGCCGGACTGTGGCGCTGGCCAAGCAGGGAATCATGAGCACACAGGCGCGCGATGAAGCCGTGACAAGCCTGCAGGCTGCGCAGGCGGCCGTCAACGCGGCGCGCGACAATCTTTCCGCGGCGCAGGCCAATCTGCGCCAGGCGCGTGCTCACGAGCTGTTGACCGATGTGTCGGCGCGCACCGTGGACCAGACGCGAGCCGAAGAGGCAAACGCTCGCGCGCTGGCCCAGGAAGCAAGTGTCGAGGAGAGCTACGCGCAGGTCGTGTCGCCTATCAGCGGGAAAGTGGACGTATGGGCGGCGCGGCAGGGTGAAGTGGTGACCGTGGGCGCGCCGATCGTGACCATCATGGACCTGACCCAGACCTGGGTATACGCGCCACTGCCGGAGACGCAGGCCGACAGCGTGCAGCTCGGTGATTCACTGCGCGTCGTGATGCCGAGCGGCGACACGTTGTACGGGAAGGTCATCGCCAAATCGGCGGAGGGCGACTTTGCCACGCAACGCGACGTTAGCGGCATGAAACGCGACATCAAGACCATCCAATTGAAGCTGCTGATTCCCAATCCCGGCGAGAAGTATGTGCCCGGCATGACGGCCGAGGTTTATATCCCCAAGGCAAAGCTGGTGAAGCAGTGAGCGCGACGTCAATTTACAGCCCGGCGGGGGACTGGAACGGCGCCTCGCGCCCGATTGCGATCGCGGTGGAGCACATCGTGAAGCGCTACGGCAACTTTGAAGCGGTGAAGGATGTGAGTTTCAGCGTGGCCGAGGGTGAGATCTTCGGTCTGCTGGGGCCAAATGGGGCCGGAAAGAGCACGCTGATCCGCATGATGACCACGCTGATCCCAGTAACCGCGGGAAAGGCGATCGTAGCAGGCTACGACGTGGCAAAGGATCCGGACGATGTACGGCGGGTGATCGGCGTGATACCGCAGGCGCTAACCAGCGACCAGGACCTGACGGTCGAGGAAAACCTGAGTATCTACGCCAAGCTTTACAGCGTGCCGCGCGCGCAGCGCGAGAAGAATATCGCCGAGGTGCTGGAGGCCGTGGACCTGACCAAGTGGCGCGACGCTCAGACCAAGACGCTTTCAGGCGGCATGCGGCGGCGCCTGGAGATCGCGCGCGGGCTGGTGCACAATCCAAGCATCTTTTTTCTCGACGAGCCCACCACGGGCCTCGATCCCGTTTCGCGCATCGCGGTGTGGGAGATGCTGAACAAACTGAAGGCGTCGCGCAACCTGACTATGCTGCTGACGACGCACTACATGGAAGAAGCCGACAAGCTGTGCGACCGAATCGCCATTGTGGACCACGGCAAGTTGATGGCTCTGGGAACGCCAACCGAGCTGAAGAACAGCGTGGCCGGCGCCAACGTCGTCGAGGTGCACTTCGACCGCGAGGATGAAGAGTGGTATGGACGCCTGGAGAAGCTCGAGGGCGTGACCAGCGTGCAGCCTGAAGGCTCGGGATTCTATCGGGTGATCACCAAGTCGGGATCGAAAACCACCATGCAGATTGTGGAGCTGGCGGCGAGTTTGGGCGAGACGCTGACCTCGCTGACCGTGCAGAACACCACCCTCGACGATGTATTCATCCACTACACCGGGCGGCAACTGCGCGATGAGCAGGTGAAGCCGGTCAACTTTTTGATGCCTCCGCGGCCGGGAACGCAGCCATGAACAGAATGTTTGCCATCATCGAGCGCGAAATGCGCAAGTTCTTCCGCTCGCCAACCCTGATGATCATGTCGCTGATGATGCCGATTCTGCAGCTGATCATCATCGGCAACGCGTTCGGCGGCAAGATTGTCGGCACGCACGTAGCGGTGATCGACCATGATCACGGACCGCAGGCGGTCAAGGTGCGCGAGGCCTTCGCCGCCGTCGCCGCCACTATCAAGACCTTCAGCACCATCGAGTACAGCAATGAAGTCCAGGCGCGCGAAGACGTGCGCACCGGCAAAATCGACGCCGCCGTCATCATCCCCGAGCAGTACTCGCGCCGCGTGTATTCGCAGGATGCGCCCAAGCTCGGCTTTGTCGTCGACAACTCTGACCTGTTCACCTCGGGCAGTCTTGAAGCCGAGATGCAGTTGCTGGTCGACGCATTGAATGCGCCCCAGATTCAGGACCGGCTGTCGAAGTCGATCGCGCTGGAAATCGTGGAGCTTTACCCGTACGTGAATTATCTGAAGTATCTTCTGCCAATGACAGTGGCGCTGGCGATGTATATCTCGGTGATGATCGGCGGCGGCATGCTCTACATCGACGACAAGGCGCGCGGCGTGCACGAGGGCTACCTGGTTACCCCGATTACGAAACTCGAGCTGGTCTTCGGCATGAACATCGCCGGCTCCATGAAGGCCACGCTGAGCGGAATATCGATCGGGGTCATCGGGTCGCTCATTGCGGGCCTGGGCATTGTCTTTCATCCCATGATCATGATGCAGATGTTGAGCCTTATCGTCGCCGGTTCCATTGCCTTCAATGGCATGATGTTTCTGCTCATGGTGCGTGTCGACGATCCGCTGGTTCCGCGCGCCATGTTCGGCGTGCTCAATATCCTCCTGTTATATCCCTCGGGCGCCATGTATCCCACAGTGTCATTCCCCAAGTGGATGCAGGCCATGGGCGTGGTCGATCCCTTCACGTACGCGATTCACGGCTTCAAGGCCGTTCTTCTCAAAGACGGTGGCTGGGTCGCCATCTGGCCCGACCTTCTGTTCCTCACCACATTCGGCATCGCGACGCTGCTGATCGCCACGCCGCTGTTCAAACGGACGCTGTAGCGGTTGGTTAGGATTCGTAGCCTGGACCGCGAGGCGAGCCGCACTCTTTCCACAGCTTCTCCCAGTTCCACAACGCGGAGGTCACTTTGTCCGGCAGCGGCGATCCGAGCTGGTGCGCCAGCATGCAAACCTGTCCGCGATGGTGCGCTTCGTGAGAAATCATGTAGCAGAGCATCTCCGGCCCGGCTGGCCAAGGCCGAGCCCACCCGTCCCTGCGAAACTCTCTTACGCGCCCGCCGTCGCCCCCTGTGTGAGTATCGAGCGCTTCGGCCAGCATCGCCACGCAGCGATCGGCGCTCCGCGTCAATGCCGCACGAGCCTGGCGTGGCGTACAGCGCGCGCGGTTGAGTTGTGGGGGAACTCCCAGGTGCGGCGCCGTGAGCCTGATCCACTTCGTGCGCACATTGTGCATGTGCGTGAAGATGGCCGCAATGGTGCGGACTTTGCCGGACGGCGTGGCCCTCCACGCGGCTGAAGGAAGATTCTCGATAAGAATCTGATTCAGGCGATCGTTGGTGGCAAAGATCCGGGCTGCAGTCCGAGCGAATTCCGTGTGGACCTTGCTTGCGCGCGCGGTCACCTCTTCGTTCTCCTTGATCGATCGAACTTCGACCTATCGCACTTCTAGGCCGTTCTGGCAATCGGACCTGCCGACGCGGGCGCAACGGCGCAGCTGCGGGCAGCCCGAAGTTTATTGTGCCGGCGGCGGGGTGGCAGGTACCGGCGCCGTATCGAACCCCGTCTGCTTGGTGAAGTCGAAGCTGCACGAGCGCCCCAGAATGCCCGCGCCTTCTTCGCGCTTACCCGTGCCGGACGCGTCGGTGAATGTCGCATCGATGTAGTAGTCGTATTTGTTGCCTTTGAGTTGAGTCACGAGGCCGGCCTTTCCTGCCTGCACCGTGCCCTTGGCGTGGAGCTTCGCCGAGCCGTCGGCTGCGAGCGTTCCGTCAATCACCAGGTAGCCCGGCCCTCCCTCCTCGCCGTGCTGGCCGTGAAAGTTGCCGTTGGCAATCGTGCTGACGAATGTCCATGTGTAGGCAGGCATGTGGGTGCTCGCCTCGCAGGACATGTTCGTAGTCCAACTGCCGTCGAAACGGCCGCCTGCTACCTGCGCCAATAACAGCATGGGCGAGCAGACCGCGACAAGACACAGTGCTTTCCTGATCGTCATGGATGACCTCCAGTGCAAGCAGGATAAGACGACTGGAGGAGTATTAGGCAAGAACTTTCTTGTGAAATTCGATTCTTTTTGCCCTGAATCGCGCCCGAAATCGCTAAGGTCGCCCGGTCTTCTAGCGGCCTTTTACTGTCCCAGAATCTGCTCATAGAAGCGAACATACTGGGGAACGACGAGATTGGCGCAGAAGCGCTTTTGCGCGGTTTGGCGGGCAGCCTCGCGCATGGCGTCGAGTCGGGACCGATCATTCAGCAGGCTCAGGGCGCCGGCAGCCATGGCTTCGACATCGCCGACGGGGAACAGCAGACCGGTGATCCCTTCGTCGATGAGCTCGGGAACCCCGCCGACACGCGTTGCAATCGATGGAACCTTGCAGGCCATGGCTTCAAGCGCGGCGAGGCCGAAGGATTCGAGCTCGCTCGGCATCAGGAGAAGATCGGCCAGTGCGAGCAACTCGCTGACGCGTTCCTGCTTGCCGAGAAAATGGATGCGGGCGTGAATGCCGAGGTCGTGTGCGAGCCACTCGGCGGCGGAGCGGTCGGGCCCGTCGCCGATGAGGATGAGTTGCGCGGGGCGCTCGCGGGCGACAAGCGCGAAGATCTTCACGACATCGGTGACGCGCTTCACCGGCCTGAAGTTGGAAAGGTGAACCAGCAGCGACTCGTCGGGCGCTGCGTAGTGCGCCCGGCAGCGGGCGCGCGTAGCCTCATCTTTGATCGGCGTATACACGTCGCAGTTCACGAAGTTGGTAATGGTCTCGATGGGCCGCGTAACGTCGAAGTCGGCGATTGTCCTTTCGCGCAGGTAATTCGAAATGCTGGTCACGCCGTCGCTCTCCTGGATCGCGTAGCGCGTAATCGGCAGATAGCTCCGATCTAGGCCGACCAGCGTGATGTCGGTGCCGTGAAGAGTGGTGACGAAAGGCAGCCGGCGGCCGCGCGCCGCCAGCATCTGGCGGGCCAGCAGCGCGGAAACCGAGTGAGGAATCGCGTAGTGCACGTGGAGCAGGTCGAGCGAGTTAAACTCCGCCACTTCCGCCATGCGCGACGCCAGCGCCAGATCGTACGGAGGGAATTCAAACAGCGGATAGCTGGAGACGGGAACCTCGTGGTAGAAAATGCCGTCGTCGCGTCCGTTGAGGCGGAAAGGCTGCGAATACGAGATGAAATGGACCTCGTGGCCGAGAGCAGCAAGTTCGATGCCCAGCTCGGTGGCCACGACGCCCGAGCCGCCATAAGTGGGATAACAGGTAATCCCGATGCGCATGAAGCCTTCTTGAGTTTCGATTTGCCGCCACGTCTTGGACGCGCGGGAGTGGATGGAAGATGCAAAGAGTCAGAAAGCGAGCACGCCGGCGAGTCCACGATAATTGCGCGTCGTTCGCTGGTCAAGGCGAGTGCGGCTGTAGCCTGGCAAACGAAATGAGTTCGATGGCAGGGAACTCCTTGAGAGCGATGAGCGCCGAACGCTCAATGTCGCGCGAAGTACGAAGGCGAGTGCGGACGCGTTCGAGGTCGGCGTCGTTGTAGCCGGGATGGGTGACGAGCTCCCATGTGCCAGGGGGAAGACTTTGGAGCAGGGAGCGCAGGGTGGCGGCGTCTAGGACGCCGGTCCCGGCGACGGCGATGGTGCCGCTGGTAGTCACAAATGCTTCTTGGTCAAGAATCCGGCGGCAAACAGGCTCGAGCCACCGCAAGGCGCCCACTTGTGCCAGGCGCATCCACGGCGCGCGATGCGTGGCACGGCTAGACCATTGGGGCTCGAATGGATTGCGGACCGCGTGGATTCCGCGAGCACGCGCGGCGCGAAGGAGGGGGCGCAAAACTGCTGGAAGGACGTGCGTATGTTTGTGCGTATCAATGTGAGTCAGGGGAACGCCTCGTTGCTGAAGGAAGTCGATCTGCGCTCCTGCTTCGGCCTCGATTTCGGCTGTTCGAATGCGGCCCGTGAAAAGGCGCGCCAGAAACGTGCTGAGCGAGGAAGGAAAGCAGCCTGTGCGCGAATCGACCAGCGTGGGAATTTGATCCGGCGGAAGCACGGGCTCACCGTCCACCAGCACAATATGGCAACCAACTCCAAGCGCAGGAGTTAAGCGGGCAAGGTCGATGGCTTCTTCAGTGGCGCTGGCACGCGCCATTAGCGAAGCGCTGGATAGAAGGCCGGCGGAGTGCAGTTCGATAATGGCGCGATTGATGCCTGACGTCAGTCCGAAATCGTCGGCATTGACGATGAGAGCGCCCACCTTGTGAGTTTATCAAGCGCAGTGAGCGGCGCCGGCGCGATGGCGGTGGATGGTGGGCAGTGAGGGACTCGAACCCCCGACTTCCTGCTTGTAAGGCAGGCGCTCTAACCAACTGAGCTAACCGCCCACTGCGGCGCCTTTCTCATGATAGCAGCGTGCGAATTCGAGTTGCCATTTTCAAACCGGCCCGTCACCGAGACCCGCGCCCAGTCGTCTCATCGGCGATGATAGGAAGAGACCGTGCAGCACGGGCGGAAGCGTGAGGGCAATGCAGACCGACGCTGGGAAAACGGTGATCGTGGTGGGCGGCGGCGTGGCCGGCATGAGCGCGGCGTGCGCCCTGGCCGAGGCCGGGCTACGCGTAAAGCTTGTCGAGCGCCGCGCCTACCTGGGCGGGCGCGCGAGCTCATACCGGCATCCGGGCGTGGCCGAGGTCATCGACAATTGCCAGCACGTGTTGTTCGGCTGCTGCACAAATCTGATTGGCTTTTACCGGCGCATTGGCGTTGCGGAGTGCATCCATTGGACGAGCACGATGACCATGATCGAGCCCGGCGGCCAACAGACTTGCCTCGCATCGTCTCGGTGGCTGCCGGCCCCGCTGCACGGCTTGCCCAGCCTGCTCGCCGCCAAAGCTCTCACGCGCGACGACAAGAAGTCGCTGGCGCGGGCCTTTCGAACATTGATGCGGCCGGTGGCTGCTGACTCCGCCGAGACTCTGGGCGCGTGGCTCAAACGCAACGGACAAACCCAAGGAGCCATCGATCGCTTCTGGCGGCTGGTGATTGCGAGCGCGCTGAACGCCGATGTGAACGTGATCGCGCTGCCCTACGCCGCCAAAGTGATCCGCGAGCTGTTTCTGAACTCCGCCGAGGCAGGCAGCATGGGGATGAGCACCGTGCCGCTGAGTGAGCTTTATTCCGGCGCTGAGCAGTATCTTCGTGAACGCGACGGCGAGGTGATTTTCAACGCGAGCGTGGATCGAGCTGCGTGGGATGAGGAGACGTCGCAATGGACGCTGACCACGCGGACGGGCGATCTTGTTGCGGACTTTCTGGTGATTGCGCTGCCGTTTGAGGGAACGGCGCAACTGCTGCCGCGGATGCCGCCCGCGGAGGGCGCCGAGAAGCTGGCCGGACAGATAGCGCGGCACGAGCACGGGCCGATCTGCAGCGTGCATCTGTGGTTCGACCGTGAGATTACCGATCTCGACCATGCCGTACTCCTGGACCGTGAGATTCATTGGATGTACAACAAGAGCCGGCTGCAACCGTGGCGTAAGACGAAAGGCAGCTACCTCGAACTCGTCGTCAGCGCGTCGCAAAAGTTCGCCGCCTTGAGCCGGGAAGAGGCGATCGATCTGGCCGTGCGCGAACTTGCGGAGTTCTTTCCTGAGGTTGCAGCGGCAAAGCTGGAAAAGGCAGCGCTGGTCAAGGAAGTGCGCGCAACATTCACCGTCCCGCCGGGAATCGATGCGGCGAGACCGACAGCCATCTCACCGTGGCCTAACTGCGTGCTGGCCGGTGATTGGATTGCCACCGGTTGGCCTTCAACCATGGAGAGCGCCGCGCGAAGCGGCCATCTGGCTGCGGAAGCGGTGTGCGCCGTGATTGGTGAGCCGCGAAAATTCCTGAATGCCGACTTGAAGCCGCGGGGCCTCATGCGATTCTTCTAGTAGTTCGGCGGCAACCGCGACGGTGTCACCAGTCCGCCGTCTTTCAATGCGCCAGCAGGTACACGCCAATGCACACCAGCACTGCCGCGGCCCAGCGGCGCCGGTCGACGTTTTCCTTGAGGAAGATTTTTCCGGCAATCGCGTTGGTGACCAGCGTGAGCGAGGCCGAGGCCGGAGCCACGAGGCTCAAGTTGAAGTGATTGAGAGCGAAGAGCAGCGAAAAGAACGCCACAGCGAGAAAAAAGACTCCGGAAAAGAATAGCGGGCTGGTCATCACGGCTCGGATCGCGCCCATCATGCCCGAGCGCGCGCGAATCAGGTCGAGGTCGCCGATAGACTTCATGGCCGCGGCGGTGAGCACTTCGCCGGTCGTGGATGCGAGGACGACGGCTCCGATCGCGGCGGCGGCAAGCCATGGATTAGCCATTGCTGCGAGAGGCAATAATGAGAAGGCGAGCGTCATCATCGTTGTCCTCCGGTGACGACAGTCTCTTCTGGCAATGATTCCTCGGCAATAGGCGCGGGGTGTTGGGTGAGGGAAGGCCCCTGCGCAACAAAGCTCACGCCGAGTGTGATGAGAACGATTCCTGCCCAGCGCTCAATCGAGATGGCTTCGTGCAGCCAGAATCGGGAAAGCAGCGCGACAATGACGTTCCCGAAAGCCGTGGCGGGCAAAACAAATGTGAGATCGGCCCAGGAGAGCGCGGTGAGATAGCTGGCGAAGAAACCGATCAGGAGAGCGATGCCTGCTGCAATCCACGGCGTGAAGACGGCGGCGATGAGCGCACCCGGATGAGCAAGCGAGATTGAGGGTATCGCAGTCATGCCGCGCGAGAGACAACTGTCCCCGAGTGGTGCGCAGACGGCAACCAGGCTCAGGATCAGGTATTGACGCGGCAAGAGTTTGTGTTGAACCATCAGTCCAGTATCTTGCAGTTTCGATGTAGAAGGCCTAAAGAAGTTGAGGGCGGACGTCCGCCGCGGCGGACGCCACCCTCGATGTTAAGGCCCGGAGATTGCCTACGCGCCGGCGCCGGCGGGGGCGGTCGGCGTGGCCTGCTGCTTGCGTGTCTCCTTCACCATCTTGTTGCGTTGCGCGCGCAGCTTGAGGAATGACTTGGCCTCGACGTACAGGCGAGGCAGATCGCGGTTCATCATGGCCTTCCACACCACGCGGAAGGCAGCCTTGGGACGGAAGTAGTACTCGTCATAGAAGCGGTGCACCATCTCCATCACGTAATCGGTGGGCAGGCCGGGGTACTCGATGTGCGCCATCTGGTGGCCGCCGCCGTCCTGCATGTTGTTGTTGGTGATGAAACCGTTCTGGGCCGCGTACTCGTAGAATTCGGTGCCGGGATAGGCGTGAGCGATAGAGACCTGAATGGTCTCGACGTCGAGCGACTTGGCGAAGTTGATCGTGTTGCGAATGGACTCTTTCGTCTCGCCCGGAAGCCCCAGGATAAAGTCGCCGTGAATGGTCAGGCCGAGGTCGTGGCAATCCTTGGCGAAGGCGCGAGCGCGCTCAACAGTTGCGCCCTTCTTGATGTTCTTGAGGATCTGCGGATCGCCGGATTCGAAGCCGACAATAAGCAATCGGCATCCCGCTTCGCGCATGGCCTTCAATGTGTCGCGATCGGTCGTAACACGCGATGTACAACTCCACGTCAGGCCGAGGGGCTTTAGCTTTTCGCAGAGCTCGATGGTCCGCTGCTTTTGAATGTTGAAGGTATCGTCGTCGAAGAAGAATTCCTTGACTTCCGGGAAGTTTTCTTTGGCCCACTTCATCTCCGCCGCAACATCCTCAGCGGAGCGCTTGCGCCAGGCGTGGCCGCTCAGAGTCTGCGGCCACAGGCAGAACGTGCATTGCGCCGGGCAGCCCCGCGTGGAATAGAGCGCGATGTAGGGATGGAGCAGGAAGGGCACGTTGTAGCGCGTAACATCCATGTCGCGCTTGTAAATCTTCGTGGCCCAGGGCATGGCGTCAAGGTCTTCGATCTGCGGACGGTCGGGGTTGTGGACGATCTGTCCGTCCTTCTTGTAGCTGATGCCCAGGATCTCGTTGAGCGGCTTGCCCTGGGCGAACTCCACGACGGAGTAATCGAATTCTCTGCGGCAAATGAAATCGAGCGCCGAGCACTCATTCAGGGCGCGGTCGGGATCTGTCGTCACCGGCGGGCCGACGAACGCAACGCGAATCGACGGATTCGCCGTTTTGATGGCCTCAGCCAGGCGCTGGTCGCCTTCCCAACCGACGGTCGAGGTAAAGAGCACCAGGAACTCGTAGTCCTTGCAGATCTCGATGGTTTCCTGAGCCGAGACATGATGGGGTGGCGCATCGAGCAGCCGCGAACCCTCCAGCAGGCCAGCAGGATAAGTGAGCCAGACCGGGTACCAGTAAGACTCGATCTCGCGAGTTGCCGGCCAGCGCGAACTCGCGCCGCCATCGAAATTCTCAAACGAGGGAGGGTTGAGGAAGAGTGTTTTCAGTGGCATTGCCATCTCCTTCATTCTACCATTCGCACTGTTTTCTTAGACGGATTCGCCCAGAAACACGCGATTGGCGAAAACCGCAAATTTGCATGTCTATATGTATGTGCGTATAAGCCATGCGAAATCAGTCTATTGCTCAGGATTCCTCCATCGCCGGATGCAGTTTGGAGGGGTGGTTCCGGGGATACCCGGCCACAATTACTTGGTATGAAGTTCGTTGAGCCAGTCCTGCATGTGGCCAAGGGCGCGCAGCAGGTCGAGTCGCGCTTTACTCAGGTCAAGCCCGGCGTCAAGCGCGTCGAGGTATTTCTGGCGCTCATCGATGCGGGCCTGTTGCTCGGCCGTGGGCGATAGCTGGGGCGGCGCGCCGGGTGTCCCAGTGGCGCCATTTCCCACTTCCAGTTGCGCAAGGACGCTCTTCAACTGCTCCGCCGCGATCTGCTGCTTGAGGCTGGCAACTTCAGCCTCGGCACCCAGCTCGCGCAAACTCGCGGTTAGCTGGCTGATCTGAATGTCATTCTGCTGCTGAGCCTGCTCGGCCTCCACCTTCGCGCGCAGCGCCTCGGCGGCAGACTCTCTTGCTTTGGCGTGGAGACCCATATTGAAGAGGGGAACGCGGATGGAGAACCCTGTGCTGAAGTTGTTCGCCGGAAGGGCTTCTGCAAAGTAATTCCTGATGCTGTTGAGCAGCGTCGTATTCCGGTTGTATTGAGCCCCGAAGCCGATCTCGGGGAGGAACCAAAGATGTTCCTCGTCGCCCTTTGCGGCCAGTTCTCTGGAACGCGCCACAGCCTGCGCTGAATCGATAGCGAAAGTCGAGCGCGGAGCCTCATCGGCGGTGACGGCGGGAATCTCGGGAATGCTCGCGTGATCGGCGGTGATGGAGCCGACGGGCAGGCCGGTGAGCGTAGCAAGCTGCTTGGCCAGGGTGGCGGAACGAGTTTCGAGGTGCAGGCGGCTCAGCCGGATTTGCGCCGCCGTCAGCTTGGCCTGCAGCAGATTGCTGAGGGGATCGACGCCGGCTTCAGTGCGCTGCTGCTCAATGCCGACAAGGCGGGCCGCGTCCTGCTCCTGTTCCCGAGCGGCTTCGAGCTCGCTGTCCACAATGTCCATCTCGATGTAGGCCGTGGAAGCATCGAGTGCAACCTGTTCCTTGGCGTCCTTCAGCGCGAGTTGCGCCGATCGAAGGCCCGCACGCGCCGCTTGAATGTAGCGAATCTGCGGCATGCTGAAGACCATGGACTGTACGCTCCCGTCCCAAATCGTCGGCAATGAGCCGGTGAATCCGATCTCGGGGAATGCGGGAAGCCCGGAGCCAAACGAGACCGACGGGACAAACGCGTCACGGGTTTCCGATAGCGCTGCGGAAGCCCTTCGCACGTCGGCCTCCGCCAGGTGCACTGTAGCGCTGTTTTTCTGCGCGAGCTCCACCACTGTGGTAAGCGAGACCTGCGCCGGCGCAAGGGCACACGCGCCGGAAAGCATCATGGTGGCTAACGCCGGCGCCATGAACCCCAGGAGTCTCTGTCGAAATTTCACAAGCGCTTTTCGCATGAGTGATTCAAGCTTGCGCCGGATTAAACTCTTTTGCCATCTGGGCGGCAATCGCCAGTTCGCTCTTCGCGCCCGCAGCATCGCCGAGCTGTTGCTTGAGCCGCGAAAGTCGAATGTGGGCGATGAATGCCGGTGCTTCCTCGGTCAGGGAAGAACTCGACAGATAATTCTCCAGCATCTGCGCGGCAAGGGCCGGATTCCGATTAGCCGCAATGAACACGCCCGCGCCGTCATAAAGGGCGAAGCTCGAATTCTTGTCCTTCGCTGCCGCAGCGATGCAGCCCTGAATGGCCGAGTCCAGATCGGACCACTGCTGGCGCGAGCGGTAGAAGTTGGCCAGAACACTCCAATAATCGGCAGGCTTCCTTGCGACGGCGACCGCCTGGCGATACTCATTCTCGGCCGTGGTGTAGTCCTTTTTGGCCATGGCGATGTCGCCGCGCAACTGCTGAGCTCGTGCCGAGTCGACCTTGTCCAGTTGCGATGCGATCGCCTGCGCCTTGTCCGCCCCGCCGCCCGCGATCCCGGGAGCCTGCGCATAGTAATCGCCGAGGTCCGACAAAGCCGAGCCATTCTTGGGATTGAGCTTTACCGCGGCCTGCATTTCAGAGAGCGAGTGCTTGGCAATTCCGTATGCTGAAAGGAAACTCGCGTGGCTGGCCTGCCAGCCCAGAACGCGCCCCAGCCACATGTGGTAATCCGAATTTTGCCCGTCAAGATTGACGGCCTGCTGGCACTCCGACGCAGCCTGCGACCATTGCTGGAGCGTATATCGAACTCTGCAAAGTAGATTCTGCGCCTCGGCAGCGCCATCTCCGGTGGAAGGAAGCGGCGCGAGCAGCGCGATGGCCGTGTCGGCTTGGCCGTTCTCGAGGTCTGTATTAGCCTGGGAAAGCGTCGCGGGTGAAATCTGCGCGTACATCTGGCTTGCCACAGCCACCGCCAGGCACGCGAGTGGCAGCGCCAGGACCTTTGTTGGCTGGCGCCTCACCGCTCCACCTTGATTGGTACGCCCTCTTGCAAAGCCTGCCCGTTGGATGTGCCGATGGCGACCAGGTCGCCACTTTCGAGACCGGAGACAATGGGTACCTGGGTTAGATTTGGGGGTCCGATCGTGACCGGAACGCGCACCAGCTCGCCGCTCACAACTTTGAAAACGAAGTATTCTCCGTTCTGCTCGTGAAGGGCCTCGCGCGGCATGCTCAGAGTGTTGGGTTCGCTCGAGGTGGTCACGGTAAGCGTGACATTGGTGTCCGGCAAAAGTCCGTTTGACGATTCATCGAAGTCAATCAGCACCTCACCCACATTGCGCGTCGTGTAGGTGACGACAGCAGATGGAAGTCGAACGATGTGACCGTGCCATTCCATCCCCGGCTTCGCATCCCAGCGAATAACAACCGGTTGTCCGCTTGCCAGGCGCCCCAGGTCAGGCTCGTCGAAGTAGCCGCGGACGCGCTCATGGCGCAGGTCGGCTATCTCGAGAAGCAGGTTACCGGCGGCGGAGTATTCCGACGGCGTAGCATCCATGCTGTAAATCGTCCCGCTGATGGGGGCGCGAATCACAGTCTGCGCTTCAATATGCTGCGCGGCTACCAGGCCTGCTTGTGCATCGGCCAACATAGCCTGGGCGTGTGCCAAATCGCCGGGCGAAAAACGATGATGCCCGCTCTGCTCGGCAGCGTTCAGGCTGGCCTCAGCCGAGTCAAGGCGCGCACGCGCCGCGATGACTTCGCCGGGCGCGGCAGCCCCCGCGGCAACCAGTTTTGTGAGCGCGTCGAGATCGTGTTCAGCTTGATCGCGGGTTAGGCGGTCCTGCTCGATTTCGGCGGCTGAAGCCTGGCGCTCCGCCTGAGTTCCGTTGTGAGTGACCGCGTCCAGATTTGCCTGCGCCGAACTCACCGCGCTTTCAGCGGTGGCCACCTGTGCCCTCGCCGCCACATCGTCCAACCTGACGAGCAATTTGCCCGCGGGGACAGTGTCGCCTTCCCGCGCATACACGGCTCTTACCGTGGTGGGGATGGGACTGTAGAACTGATAGTTCTCAACGGGCTCGACGCGGCCATTGGTGCTGATTGTGTTCACCAGCATCGCGTGTTCCACGGTCGCCACTCGCACCGGCAGGCGCTCGCGCAGGAAGTAGCGCGCCGTGAAGAAGACGGCAACAAGGAAAACAGCGGCGCCGATCCAGAGCGCCAAACGGCTCGTCTGTACTCTTGCTTGGGCCATGCAATGAACCAAAGTCAGTATATAGGACTCATTAACATCGAATAAGAAGCAGAAAAATGGAACGGGAACCCGATCGCGCACAATCGTTTCGGCACATAGAATAACGGTATGTCAGTGAACCCGAGATACACCGACGAACACGCAAAGGCGGGACTGGACTTTGCCTTTCCGGCCATTGAGACCTGGCAGAACCAGTTTCCCGGATACGAAATCCTGATCGACGATCCGGAGTTGACCTCAGTCTGTCCCAAGACCGGCCTGCCGGACTTCGGCGTCTTGACCATCCGCTACATGCCGCGGGAGCGCTGCCTGGAGCTGAAATCGCTCAAAGAGTATCTCTTCAGCTACCGAAATCTCGGCATCTTTCAGGAGAATATTGTGAACCAGGTTCTGGAGGACGTGGTGAAAGCGTGTAACCCTGTTTGGGCGGTGGTGAAGGGAGAATTCCGGCCACGCGGCGGGATCGGGACCACGGTGGAAGCGCGTTGGCCGCGGCCGTCAGCTTAAGCCTGCAGCGCCGGTTGGGGGACTGCGCTCGAATGTGATATTCCTGAGTCCTCTCGTATCTCTGCTCCGCTCCGAGGGATCTTGCCGAACTTGACCCAGCGTGTGGACCCTCGCATCAACCCAGCCATGGGCACAGTCGTGCTGCTGCTGGCGCTTAATCTGCTGAATTACATTGACCGGTACATCCTGGCGGGGGAAGTGCTGCCGATCCAGCACGAGTTTCACGCGAGCGACCAGCAGATGGGCGCGCTGGGCACGGCGTTCTTCTTCGTCTACATGTTCGCTGCGCCAGCGATGGGATGGCTTGGCGACCGGTTCCGGCGCAAGCCATTGATTATTACCGGCGCGATTCTTTGGAGCCTGGCAACGCTGGCCGCTCTTTGGATTCACAGTTATACGACGCTCTACTTGCGCCAGGCGCTGGTCGGAATTGGGGAAGCCACGTTTGGGATCTTTGCGCCTGCTGTGCTCAGCGACTTTTATCCGGAGCGGGAGCGCAACCGGGTGCTCTCGGTGTTTTATGTTGCGATTCCTGTGGGCGCAGCGTTGGGGTATCTGGCGGGAGGACAAATCGGCTCGCACTGGGGCTGGCGCATGCCGTTCCTTGTCTGCGCGCTTCCGGGATTTCTGGTTGCTGCGCTGTACGGCTGGATCGGGCGCGAACCGGTGCGAGGTGCAAGCGATCATGTCGAAGCAAATTTGAAGCGCGACACCGTGTTGGGAATCATTCGGAATCCAGCCTTCTTGACAGCGACCTTTGGCCTGGCGACGTTGACCTTCGCCATGGGCGGGATTTCGTGGTGGGTGCCCGAGTTTCTGCGGCGATTCGCTGGTATGTCGATGAGCACAGCGAGCCTGACAGTTGGCGCGACTACGGTAGTCGACGGCATTGTTGCCACGCTCGTGGGCGGGTGGATCGCGCACATCTGGCTGCGCAGGAATCATCGCGCGCTGTACCTGCTTTCGGCGTGGAGCGTGGCGTTGACCCTGCCATGCGGGGTGATGCTGTTCTTCGGACCGCACAAGTGGGCCGTGCCCTCGCTGTTTGCCGCGGAGTTCTTTCTCTTCCTCAATACCGGTCCGCTGAATGCGGCCATCGTCAACTCGGTTTCGGCCCCGGTGCGGGCGACCGCCATTTCGATCAACCTGTTCTGCATTCACTTCTTCGGCGACACGTTTTCGCCGCAGATCATCGGCGCCATTTCGGACCGATCGAACCTGAGTATCGGGCTGGGCGCAACGCTGGTGTTCCTCGTCGTCTCGTTGACGATTCTCTTCACAGGCGCCAGGCACGCGCCGGTGCTCGAAGAGGCAGGGAACAAGGGACCGAGGGAGCAAGGGAACCAGCAGGCGTGAGCAAGGGGGCATGAAGGGGCGGATTGAGAGACTACATGGAAAAGGGATCGAGCCGCCGGCCCACCAACTCCGCTAACCCCGCTACTTTCGCGGCAGTGGCTCCTGGTCCTTCGTATTCATGAAGGCGCGGTGGCCGCCTTGTGGTCGCAGGTTGGGGTCAGCAATGGGCGGCCGCTCCTGGTCGGCGGTGAAGCCGCGGGCGAGGAGAGGGTTGGGCTTGAACTTCGGCGGGCCGCCGTAGAACTGGCGCGCATGGCTCAAGACCATGCCCGCGCGGCCGTGCATGGGTTGGACAATCCCTCGAATCTGCACGTTGGCGTCGCGGTATTTCCGGAGCTCGCCGACCTCGTCGCGATCCTCAGGCAGGCTGACGACCGTGAAGCGGCACTGGTCATCCGGAGTCTGCGGCGAGCAGACGTCCAGGAAGCGCGTGCCATCCGGAAGCTCCACCACCTCAAAAACATGTGCGGAGATGCAAACGTCCTTGTTGAGCATTTGCGCAGCCTGGTCGGCGGTCACGCAGGGCCGGGGTTTGGCGGCGAATGCGAGTACGGGCGCGCAGACTGCAAGAACCGCGATTGACGCTGGACGGCTGAGCCGCATAAGGAGTCTCCAAGGAGTTGGAGACAGCGTAGCGCGACCGAAGCTGATCAGGATGTGACAGCCATCGCACCCACTCGCCAATAGGGCAGTTAGCCAGGAGCTAGAATCGAGTGGCTGGAAGCTGCTCACCGGGCGCCGACAAGTTCGCCGGCCTTCGCGCTCTGGCCATAGTGGCTCTCGACGTAGTGGTCGAGGATCTGCTTGAACTCCGCCACAATCGTGTCGCCGCGCAGCGTCGTCGCGAGCTTGCCGTCGACGTAAACCGGCGCGACAGGATCCTCGAAGGTGCCGGGCAAGCTGATTCCCAGATTCGCGTGCTTCGATTCGCCCGGTCCGTTGACGACGCAGCCCATCACGGCGAGCTTCAGCTCCTCGACGCCAGGATACTTCTTGCGCCACTCGGGCATCGACGTGCGCAGGTAGCTCTGGATCTGCTCGGCAAGCTCCTGGAAATACGTGCTGGTCGTCCGGCCGCAACCGGGGCAACTCGTCACCTGCGGCATGAAGCTGCGGATCGAGAGCGACTGCAGAATCTGCTGCGCGGCCTGGACCTCTTCGGTGCGGTCGCCGTTGGGCTTGGGCGTCAGGCTCACGCGAATCGTGTCGCCTATCCCCTGGAGCAGCAGCGGCGCGAGTCCCGCGGTCGATGCGATCAGGCCCTTCGAGCCCATTCCCGCTTCCGTTAGTCCGAGGTGAAGCGGATAGTCGCAGCGCGCGGCAAGCTTCGTGTAGACGTCGAGCAGATCGCGGACGCCGCTCACCTTCGCCGACAGGATGATCATGTCGTGGCCGAGGCCGTAGCGCTCGGCGGCGGCGGCTGACTGCAAGGCGCTGGCGATCATGGCCTCGATCATCACCTCGCGCGCGGGCTCGGGCTCCGGGAGCTTGCTGTTCTCATCCATCATTCGGGTTAGAAGGCTCTGATCGAGCGAGCCCCAGTTGACGCCGATGCGGACGGGCTTCGAGTTCTCGACAGCGCACTCCACCATGACGCGGAAGTTGTCATCGTCTTTGCGGCCGATCGACACGTTGCCGGGATTGATGCGGTATTTGGCCAGCGCGCGCGCAGCCGCGGGATATCTCTTGAGCAGGATGTGGCCGTTGTAATGAAAATCGCCGATGATTGGCACGCGCAGGCCGCGCTTTTCCAGGCCGTCGACAATGTGCGGGACGGCGGCAGCGGCGTCTTCGTTGTTGACCGTGACGCGAACCAGCTCAGAGCCGGCGAGAGCAAGCGCTGCGACTTGTTCGATGGTCGACCGCGCGTCGGCCGTGTCGGTGTTGGTCATCGACTGGACGACGACGGGAACTTCCCAGCCCACGCGAACGTTGCCGATGCGGACGGTTGGAGTTTTTCTGCGGGCGATTTCCGACATAAGTACAGTTTACAGAGATCAGAGAACAGAGAACAGAGATCCGAAAAGCCGGAATCAAGAGAGCAAGTTAGCAAGTTGGCGAGTTGGCAAGTTAGCCCGTCGCGGCGGACAAATCTGCGCACTATTTTCGAAAACGAGAATATGAGACTGTGAAACTGTGAAACTGTGGCTGCAAGTTGTTGATTCGGCGGGCTCCACAGTTTCACAGTTTCACAGTTTCACAAAACGGCATGGGGGGGTGGGTCTGCGGAAGGGTAGGGGGTGGGGGTCGGAGGCATAGGGGGGTGGGGGAAAAGCAGCTTCTAGCTGCTAGCTCCTGGCTTCTAGCCCTGCGTGTTGAGACAGCGGCTCTCGTCGGTCCCGCGCTCCCTTGCTCCCTCGGTCCCTTGGTCCCTCGGTCCCTTGGTCCCTGCTTCTTGATCATGGAACGAGTATGCGCCAAGGCGGGGTAATGATCGGCAAACTTGGCGGAGATTTTTGATCATGGTCAAGGGTCAGAAAAGGAAAGACTTAAGGCGGAGAGGTCGGGGTTGTTTGGGCGGCGGAGGGCTTGACAAGGGATGAAGAGTTTTCGGCGTTAAGTCTTACGGGCCGTCCTCAATCGTAAAACCCGATTCCTCAAGCCGTCTAAGTAGCAGGGATGCCAGCGCCAAGTGATCCAAGCATTGGTCGGGAGTATCCCGCATCCCGTAGTTATGGCCTCTTGGATTACGAATTGCGAGTATTGAGCCCGCGAAGAGGAATTGATACCCCTTTTGCTCGTCTTTCTCTGTCTGTGAAGTGCAGTTGGTCAACTTGATTATGGGGGCTGTCTCAGGAAACGCAGCCATCATGAGCTTGAAGCCTGATTCCGTGGAATTCGCGAGTCGCGCCGCTTCTTTGTCGACGAACTTGAACGCTTCAAACGTCGCCTGTGCATAATGGCCGTCGTCAAAGAGTCTTTCGACGATGTTCGGTAGTTTTGGGTGTATGTTTCGCGTCTCGAATGGGTGTTCTGGCCGCGAAACCTCTGCGGGCGGTTCGCGCTTCGGGGTTGCTCGGACAATACTCTCAAAAATCGATAGTGCGTCAGCCATTCATCAGGTTCTCCCTGATGCTCTTGAAAATTCGGTCGTAGGTTTCCTTGTCGCCCCCAGCGGGGAGGTTAATCTCAACTCTCACTGTTAGTGCTACGCGCTGGTCCCCGGTTTGGATCTTGAGCGTCTTGCTCTCGCTGCTTGGCTGGCTCGCGACCACGTTCTGTTTTATTTTTGTTTTGACAGCTTTCGGGGCAGTTCCCTTTGATTTCGGTGTGGGAGTGACATCGCCGCTCCGGCCTGAGTATGACGCAAGCGCCTTGAACGTGCTCGCCTGCCTACCGCCCACAATCTCCGAAGACTGGTCGGTTTGTCGAAAGTAGGATATGAGCTTGCCCTCGGTTTGTGTCCAGGTTTCATCTTTGTAGATGTCGAAGAGACCGCTGTAGGCCTTCTTAACGACCGCCGCAAATGCCTGCTGGAATGCTTGATCCTCATGTAGCGAGAAGATCTTATTCGCCTCGGCTGTTCCCTTTCCTTGGTCATCGATTAGGCCCAGGAAGCGGACGACATTGATTATGTAGCTCTCGTTCTTGGGAGCGATCGCAAGCTTCTTCAGCAAATCTGCGTCGACAATCGTCGGGAACGATTTCCTTAGTCGGTCCAGCAGTTGGATTAGGCCGCCATTGACGTTGGCATACGGATGTTTCTCGGACAAGGATCCTCCTTTGACCGCTTGCCGCATGAGAAGGCACGTGGTTATGAATGCGCCATTGATTCTAACACGCGAGCGGGTGGTACACCCTTCAGGTTTCTAAATTCTCCCCCTGACCAATACAGTGGGTGCCCCATCCTTCGCATGTTTTGCGAAGGGTGGGTTGCACGAAGGCCCGTTCGCCAGCATTTTGTTTGCTTCTCGTTTTCGCGCCGTCCATTCAGATTCGATCTCCACAGGGCCCTCGATGCCCGCGGCGTAATGGAGGAAGCTGGACCATCTCCAATCCTCAGGCCGTTCCGCCAGTCCGCGCGCGACCGGATTGCGGTGCATGTAGCGCAACTTCTCGATTCGCTTGCGGTCGGTGAAAACATTGAAGTCGTAATAGCGCCGCTGCCAGAACCGCGGGTGCTGCTTCTTTTTCAGTCTTCGGGAAGTATTCTGCTTCAGTACCTGCAGCGCAACCGAAAGCGATGAGCGCAGCGGCTCGCCAATGAGCAGGTGAACATGCTCGGGCATCAGCACATATCCGGCGACAACAAATCCGTAGGAGCGCCGAACCTTCTCAAGTTCGCTTACGAAGATCTCGAACGCCCCCGGTCCGGCCAACAGCGGATCTCTTCGATAGCAACTGAATGTGAGAAAGTGGAATACTCCGCTCTTCTGGTAACGAACAAGACCTTTCGGCATTGCACAGGGATTCTACTCCCGATTCGATGGGCAAGCTGTGTGCGAACCCACCCTTCGCCAGAAAGAAGGCGAAGGATGGGGCACCCATTCTTAGGGGTGGGTGGAGGCCGGGAAAGGCAACTGCAGATCCCTCGACTCGGTCGCCGGGGCGACCTCGCCCGGGATGACACGGCGCGGGTGTGCGGGCCGCGCCACCCAGAGGGTACCCGGCGGCCCGCCTTGCTCAGGACGACAGCCGGCCGGGAGGCCGGCGCTACACGCAGGAGGCCGGCGCTACAACAGCGCCATGCGGCTCTATTTCGGAGTTTCCCAGTCGTCCGACGCGGTTTTGCCGCCGTCGGTCCAGGTGACCTCGATGTTCTGGTAGTCGAGCGTGATCATCTCGTTGCCGCCCGCCTTGCGAACGCTCAGGATGCTGGCGTTGGTGAGCACAATTCTCTGGGCTGTCTTAGCGCCTCTTGCACCTCCGGTGAAAGTAATCACCACTTCGGTCAACACCTCGTTGGTACTCAACGCCTGGGCGAACATGGGCGATGCTCTATCGATCTCTTTGGTGATGGTGATGGTGGAGTGCATCCTCCTGCCGACGGGCATCGCGGTGGCCCTTGGGGTGTCGCGGACGACGTTGACGAGCCGGATTTGGCCGGACATCGCTTCGCCCTTGAACTGTCCTTGCCTGGAGCCCTTGATCGTGATGTATGTATCGAATGCGGCGTGGACCGGCACTGCGGGCAGCAGCAGAGCGACCAAGCTCGAAAGCACAAACAACTGACTTGCATGAACGATACGCATTGGAAACCTCCTTGAGCTTTCAATGGATGGGAAGCCGTGAAGCCGGATTGCTGCTCCGGCGGCGACAGTATATCGCCGGCAGGGGGTGCTGCGGTCTTTATTCGGCGGGTGGACCGTATCTGACTCGCCAACCCGGCGGATTGGTGCACTGCTGCGAGGGGAAAAGCAAAAGCAGGTCCCCGTTCGACTGAACAGAGAACAGAGATCAGGGAACAGGGAACAGAAACGCTGCTAGCGGCTACCAGCCCATTTGGCGCATGCGTTCGAGGATTAGATTGCTGTAGCGGGTCATGCGCTCGGGGCGGCGCTTGAGGGGAGCGGGGAGGATGGCGGCGAGCTCGGCGGCCTGCTGGCGACCGACGCGACGGGCCGAGGTTCCGTAGTAGTGCTGGGAGGCCGACTCCACGCCATAGATGCCGGGGCCCCATTCGACCACGTTGAGGTAGAGCTCGAGAATGCGCTGCTTGCCGAGGACGAATTCGGCGACGGGGACGAGCGTGAACTCCGCGCCCTTGCGGAGGATGGAGCGGCGGGTTCCGAAGAAGAGGTTCTTGACGAGTTGCTGGGTGATGGTGGAGCCGCCGCGGATGCGGCCGCCTTCCATATCTTCATCGGCAGCGAGTTCCATGGCCTGCCAATCGAAGCCATGGTGCTGGTAGAAGCGCGCGTCTTCAGCGGCGATGACGGCGTGCTGGAGGTCGGGCGAGATTTGGCTTAAGGGGACGAATTGGTAGTGCTCGTGGTAGGGCTTGCCGTGAATGAAGGCCTGGAAGCGGCGCTCGATGTGGACGGCGGTGGTGGGAGGGTCGACCCATTTGGCAGCGACGAGGGTGAGCGCGGCGGCGAGCCAGGCGGCGACGAGCAAGAGGACGAAGCAGAGAGCGATGGTTCGAAGAAGAGGGCCTCGAAGGAGGGATTGGAGGGAACGGTTGCGGCGCGGGGGTTTGGGGAGTGTGTTGGGTTGGGAGGGCACAGTACAGGATAAAAGAGAGGGGTCAGGGGTCAGAAGAGCAGGGACTTCGGGACTACGGGACTATGGGACGTAGGGACCGAGGGACTGAGGGAACGGAAAAACAGGGACTGAAAAAGCAGCTTCTAGCTGCTAGCTTCTAGCCTCTAGCTGATCGTGCCGAGGGCAGCCGGTAGCCAGTAGCCGGAAGCAGGTAGCGAAGAACAGTAGCCGGGGGCGGGCGCTAGAGGTCACGCTGGTAGCGGAGGACGTCGACGGAGGTGTTCCAGACGATGTCGATGCGGCGGAGGCCGTCGGGGGTCCATTGGTCGATTTGATAGAAGCGCTGGGCGCGTAGGTTGTCGACGAGAGTGAAGAGGTAGGCGTGGCGGAGGCCGAGGGAGACGAGGTAGGCGCGGGCGGCCGTGACGAGAGCCACACCGACGCCGAGGCCCCAGGAATGGGGATCGACATAGAGGGCGGTGAGCTCGCCGTGGTTGGGAAGGTCGGGCTCGTGCGAGGGAGCGGTGGTGGCGAAGCCGTGGATGATGTTGCCGGAGACGGCGACGATGGTGTGCGGATGGAGAGGATCGGCGTTGGAGAGATCGTATTTGCCGGCGCGATCTTCAGGGCGGAGCTTGTCGAGATAGTCGTCGGGGAGAAGGCCGCGGTAGCCGCGTTGCCAGGCGCGGACGTGGACGCGCGCGATGGCGAGAGCGTCGGGTGGCTGGGCGGGTCGAAGGAGCATTTTAAGAGTATGGCATGGAGACAGTGGTTAGTGATAAGTGGGTAGTGGTTAGAAAGGCACCTACCAGCTATTAGCTTGGTTCGTGCGAAGGGGAGAAACAGCTATTAGCCATTCGCTGTTCGCTTGGTTCGTGCGGCGGGGGATGGGTTATAGTGGACGGGTTCCCCGAGCCCGGAGAAGTTGAGGGCCCCCGAACGGGCTGAGCGCGGTTCCCCGAGACAAAAGCAAATTCCCCCGAAACAAAATTGAAATGAAAACGAAAGAGGAGGTTACTGTGAGCGAGCACCCGACACCGGAACATATCATGCAAATCGGCTTTGGATTCTGGGCTTCAAAGACGCTATTGAGCGCAGTGGAAATGGGAGTGTTTACCGAGTTGGCAAAGCGTCCTGAAGGCTTAGAGGAGTTGACGGGGCGGTTGGGACTGCATCCGCGGGCGGCGCGGGATTTTCTGGACACGCTGGTGGCGCTGGGGTTTCTTGAGCGGCACGACGGAAAGTACTCCAACACGTCGGACACGGACCTGTTCCTGGACAAGCGCAAGCCCTCGTATATCGGCGGGATTCTGGAGATGTGTAACCACCGGTCCTATGGGCATTGGGAGCATCTGACGGAGGGACTGCGTACCGGGTTGCCGCAGAGCGAGTTGAGAAGTGGAGGCGCGCCAGTGTTCGAGACCATCTACGCCGATCCGGCACGGCTCAAAGAGTTTCTGAAGGCGATGACCGGCGTTAGCCGTGGCGCGAACGTGGCCATCGCGGCGAAGTTTCCCTGGGCGCAGTACAAGACGGTTGTCGATGCCGGGCCGGCGCAGGGCGATCTGCTGACGCAGGTCCTTCTGAAGAACCAGCACCTTGCCGGCGTCGGGTTCGATTTGCCGGAAGTGGGCCCGATTTTCGAGGAATATGTTGAAGTTCATGGACTGTCATCGCGGCTGAGGTTCGAGGCGGGCAGCTTCTTTACCGACGCCCTGCCGAAGGCAGATGTGGTCATGATGGGACACATTCTGCACGACTGGAATCTTGAGGAAAAGCGGATGCTGATCGGAAAGGCATACGACGCTCTTCCGAAGGGCGGCGCGCTGCTGTTGTACGACGCGATCATTGACGACAACCGCAGCAAGAACGCGTTCGGCCTGATGATGAGCCTGCACATGATGATTGAAACGTATGGCGGGTTTGACTACACGGGCGCAGATTGCCAGGGATGGATGAAGGAGGCGGGATTCAAGGAGACGCGCGTGGAGCATTTGGTGGGACCGGACTCGATGGTGGTGGGGATTAAGTGAAGACAGGAATCAGGGGTCAGGTCTCAGGGGTCAGGGAGCGCGCGCGAAGGCCGGTTAGTTGCCGAGTGAGATTGCGGGCTTGCCGGCCAGGCGCTCGCCGATGTGCTCGCCAACAATGTCGGCAAAGCTGCCTTGTCCTCCGATGGTTGTGTTGAGGAGAACGACGGCGGCGTAATCGGCTTTGGGATTGAAGAACACGTATGCGCTGTAACCGCCGGTTGCGCCGTTGTGCCAGTAGTTGCCCGATTGAGGGTCAAAGAGCCACGCCAGTGCGATCCTCTGCGGAGCGAAAGAGTCGGCGCGCAGCTCGTGGGACTGCGTGAGTGCTGCAGCGATGGTCTTTCCTGCCGGTGAGTTGGTTGCGGGTCTCACCTGTTCCGGGTGAAGATTGGCTTCGAGATAGATCAGCATGTCGGACGCAGTGGAGCGGATGGCGCCGGCGCCTGCGAAGGCGTCCTGGTCCCAAGCACGCGCTGGCTGATGGCCGCTGGTGTGTCCGGGAAGGAAACGCGCTTGCTGCGCGGGCGTGAGCGCAATGGCCGTGTCGTGCATTCCCAGTGGGTCGAGCACCTGCTCTCGGAGAAGCGCCGGGTAAGGCTTGCCCGCGCGCAACGACAGCGCCTGACCGAGCAGGCCAAATCCGAGGTTGCTGTAGAGAAAGCCGGGCTTATCGGGTTTTGAAAGACCATGGCTGGCGAGGTAGGCGTACAGGTTCGACGCATGATAGTCCGCATAGGGATTGGCTGGGTCGGCGGGCTTGAAGTTGTCGGGCATGCGCGGAAGCCCCGAGTGCTGCGTTGCCAAATCGAGGAGAGTGATTTCCGCCCCGGCGGGCTTTTGTACGGTGCCGGGCGGCAGAAGTTCGCGAACGGGATCGCCGAAGCCAACCTTGCCCTGTTCAACCATCTGCGAAAGGATGAGACTGGTAAACGTTTTGGTGATGGAGCCGATTTCGAAGATCGAGTCCGGCTTCGCCGCGCCGTAGCTGAAGACGCGCCGAACTCCGTGCTCGACGACGCCGATAGAGACACCGGCGCCCGTGGAGGGCGCGAGCTCTCCGCTCTTCAGTGCAGCCGCGAAATCCTTGCCAAGAACGGACTCGAGATCGGCAGCCGAGACCGGGGCGAGCCCCGGATCGTAAGTGGGCGGCGGAATGGCAGCGGCGGCGATCGCGTTAGCCTGGCGTGTAAAAGTGAGCGGCAGCGGGTTGCCAGTCTGGTTCCAGGCGCCGGCCAGCGTATTTCCATCAGTGGAGATCTTTCCGGCATAGTGGCCGGTCACTTCGGGAATATCGAAGGAAAAATCGTCGCCGCTGAAGACAACCTTGGCGCACTCAAGTCCCATGGCGTGTTGGTCGAGCGAGTCGAACTCACAGAATTCGCGGCCAGTGTTATCGCTTTTGACATGAAGCTGAGTACGGAGCGACACACTGCCGGCCTGCAAAGTGCCCAGCCAGATTCCATCCACGCGTGAAGGTGTGACTGCAGGAACGAAGGAGTCGCGCGTGAAAACCAGCGGCGTCGGACTGCCCTGATCCCACGTTCCGGTGAGCGTCTTTCCATCGGAGGAAACAGCGCCCTTCCACGAGCCGTGAACCGCCGGAACAGAGAAGCTGAGGGTGTCCCCGTCAAGGTGAAACGCGGCGCAGGGAATGCCGAGAGCGCCCTGGTTGGGGCTGTCGAGTGTGCCGGTGATCGCGAGGGCCGCGTCCACCTTGAGATGCAGCTGGACGCGCAGCGGGCCGAGAGTGCCCGTGTAGTCGCCAGCGATGTTTGGCTTGGCCTGCGCAACGGCGGCAAAGGGCATGGCGGCGAACAGGCAAAAGCCGAGAAGGACGGCGATCGCGGTTGCGGCGCAGCAGTCAAGCGAGGGCAGATTTTTGAATGAAAGCATTTATGGTCACCGTTTCCTGAACGAGCGCGGCAATTCAAAAAAAATACGAGTCAGAGACGCCTTGAATGATATACCCGGTAGGGCTCGCAGGGATTTGTGCAGAGTCAGTTCATATCACTCGATTGGAGTTTGAAGCGTCGCGGCCGCGTGAGACTTTGCGAAGCTGGCGGAGTTTTGCCCACTGCATTGCGGTTAGCGGTGGCTTAACATAAGCTGCGCAACGGTGCGGTAATCTAGGGCGATGGAAGTCAGGAGAAACAACGGCGGAGTTGGAGACGGTCCGCGATCTGCGGGCGCGGCGCTGCGGATTCGCGGGCTGAAGAAGGCGTTTGGTGATGTGCAGGCGGTGGATGGGATCGACCTAGAGGTGGCGAAGGGTGAGTGCTTTGGTTTGCTGGGGCCGAATGGGGCGGGCAAGACGACGACGATTGAAATTTGCGAAGGGCTGACCGAGCCGGACGAAGGAACGGTTGAGCTGCTGGGGTTGAATTGGGTTAGCGGCGCCGATGAGCTGCGGCAGTGGATCGGAATTCAACTGCAGGAGACACAGTTTCCGGACAAGTTGACGGTGGAGGAGACGCTGCGGCTGTTCCGGAGCTTTTACCGGCGCGGAATTACTGTGGATGAGTCAATCAAGCTGGCACAGCTTGAAGAAAAGCGGCGGGCGCGCGTGGGCGGACTGAGCGGCGGGCAAAAACAACGGCTGGCGATGGCCACGGCGCTGGTGGGCGATCCGGAGCTGCTGTTTCTGGATGAGCCGACGACGGGGCTCGATCCGCAGGCGCGACGGCACGTGTGGGATCTGGTGGAGGAGCTGAAGCAGGAAGGGCGGACGATTATTTTGACCACGCATTATATGGAGGAGGCGGAGCGGCTGTGCGATCGCGTGGCGATCATGGATCACGGACACGTGATTGCGCTTGGCACGCCGAAGGAACTGATTGCGACGGTGGGCGGCGAGGACATTGTGGAGTTTGCGGTGGGCGCAAAGGCAACCGCAGATCTCCATTCGACTCCGCCCGCGGCGGCAGGCTCCGCTCAGGGCAGGCTTTCGACTCGTCCGCCTCACGGCGGACCCGCTCAGGATGACAATCAAAAGAGGGAAGCGCCGGCTTTGGATGCGGAGGCGCTGAAGGCGATTCCGGGGGTGCAGTCGCATCGCGTGGATGAGAGCCTGCACCAGCTTTCAGTGAGCGAGCTGCATACGGCGGTGCCGCGGATATTTGCGGCGCTCGAGGCGCAGGGTCTGCATTTGAGCGAGTTCAGGACGCACTCGGCGACGCTGGAGGATGTGTTTGTGCGGCTGACGGGAAGGAATCTGCGCGATGAATAGCCTCGAAACCAGCAGCTTGTTTCAATTAACGGCGACGCGGCTGAAGCTGACGCTGAGGGAGCCCGAGGCGATCTTCTGGATTTTTGTGTTTCCCATTCTGCTGGCGATCGGGTTGGGGATTGCCTTCAGGAACAGGCCGGCGGATGTGCTGCCGGTGGGCGCGACGACGGAGCAACTGACGCAGGCGCTGGCGGCGGACAAGGGGCTGAAGGCGACGGAGATGGATGAAAGCGCGGGAGTGCACGCGCTGGCCGTGGGAACGATTGTGCTGCTGGCTGAGCAGCGCGGGGATGGAGTGGTGTACCGGTACGACAGTACGAATCCCGACGCGCGAACGGCGCGAATGATTGCGGACCGCGCGATTGAAGTTGCGGCGGGGCGGAAGGATGTGGTGACGGCCGAGAACGAGCTGGTGCACGAGACGGGCTCGCGGTACATCGACTTTGTGGTGCCGGGACTGCTGGGGATGAATCTGATGGGCTCGGCGATGTGGGGGCTGGGTTTCTCGATTGTGGATGGGCGGCAGAAGAAGCTGCTGAAGCGGATGGTGGCTTCGCCGATGCCGAGGTGGCAGTTCCTGGCGGCGTATTTGCTGTCGCGGCTGGTGATGCTGGCGATTGAGGTGGCGGTGTTTCTGGGATTTGCCAAGCTGGTGTTCGGCGTGCCGTTCCGCGGGCCGTTGTGGCAGCTTGCGCTGCTTTGCGTCCTGGTCTCGCTGGTGTTCTCGGCGCTGGGGCTGCTGGTGGCGTCGCGAGCGAAGACGATGGAGGCAGTGAGCGGGCTGATGAACCTGGTGATGCTTCCGATGTGGATTTTGTCGGGAGTGTTCTTCTCGGCGTCGCGGTTTCCGGCGATGATTCAGCCGCTGGTGCGTGCGCTGCCGTTGACGGCGGCGATCGACGCGATGCGCGGGAACATGCTGCAGGGCGTGCAACTGGGGCACATGATGGCGCAAGTGGGGATTTTATTGGCGTGGTTTGCAGCGCCGTTTGCGGTGTCGCTGAGGATTTTCCGGTGGCGGTGAGAAAAGCAGGGAGTAGGAAGTAGCCAGCAGGGAGTAGGAAAACAGGGAACAGGGAACAGGGAACAGGGAAGGAATGATCGATGGGTTCTTTTGCCCGCTGACGCGGGCTTGCGATTTTGCTCGCATCAACTGACCCCAGGCTTGCGAGTCTGTTACGAAACTCAAAATCGAGAGCACATATAGGGTTTGCGATTCGCGCAAGGCCCTACAGATTGTGGTCAAAGCTTAAGACTCTCTGGTTTCGTAACAGCCTGTTGCGCCTGGGGCTAACTTCTTTTGCCCGCTGACGCAGGCTTAGCTTCGGAAGGAGGCAGGGAATAGGGAGTAGCCAGTTGGGAGTAGGGAGCGAGCCAGCAGGTCAGCGAGTCAGCAAGTCAACTTGCTGTAGCAGAATGAGCGATGCGCGGGAGCACGGGATACAAGGGAGCGGGGCCAGCTTTCGACACAGCGTTTGCCGATAGGGGGGATTCGGTCAGCGCGTGGAGTCGGCGGCGACGGGGTTGGAATAGTAGCCGTCGCGGGTGCGGGCAACGAGGCCCGGTTGGTCGACGCGCACTTCGATGTGATGGTACTGGTTGGGCTTGTCGGCGGGCGGGGGATCGAAGGTGATTTCGTACCAGGAGTCGGCGTCGGCGATGCACTTCTGAATATTGCCGGTGACGTCGCTGTTGGATGTGAGTGTGAGGCCTCCGCTCTGGACGGCAAGCACCTGAAGGCTCAGGTCGGCATATTGCGCATCGGAGAGTTTGCTGAGGCCCTTGAGGAAGCTCTGGTAGTAGTTGGCCGCCATCATGGGTTCGGAAACTCCGAAGGGATTCACGTCGTAGAGAGCGGTTTTGGATTGGCGCAATTGCGAGGAAAAGAAAACGACGTCGTCGAAGATCTGCTGCTGCTGCCTGGAGTCGAGATTGAAGGCGGGGCCTGAGAGCAGAGGCCAGCCCGGCGAAATGTAGAGGATGAGTTTTCGGCCAGGCAGGGTCGAGGCATAGGCGACGAGCTGATGAAGGTCCCTGAGGCAGATCGTGAGACGGTCGTTGCCGCCCCATTGCGAAGTTCGGTTGATCTCGCGCAGGCCGATCTGGCGATGTGCCAGCGCGTCGCTGAGGGCGTTTCCATTGGTGGAGAAGCCGTTGCCGATCTGAACGGCTTGATCGGTGAGGACTGCAATGGAGGTGGGATGGGCCAGCGTGCCCTCATTCGCCTTAAGGAACTTCTCCGTTTGATCGCGCGCGTAGGAGACCATCTCATATGGCGTATTGACGGCATCGATCAACACGATGACCTCGACGGGTTCCTGCGCGGAGGTGACAACTCTGAAGGAAGTGATGGGCCGCGGAGATTTGTTGTCGAGAATGGTGAAGTCCTGCCGGCTGAGGTTGGTGACGGGCTGACCGGACTTGGCGCTGACGACGACGTCGAGTTGGATGCGCTCCGAAGAGGCCGAGGGGCCGGGTTTCGCGGCGGAGGGCTGCAGTTGTTGGGCTGAAGCCGTGGGCAGAGCCACAAGCAACGCGATCGACAACGTGAGGACGATCCTACGGATGGTCATCGAGGGCCTCCGGTCGGAGTCTTGCGAGCCCCGGCAACTACTGAGTGAATGCAGCTTGGTTATACCTCAATGGATGCGTGGGCGACCAGAGGGGTTGTATGGGCTGGAATCGACGACTGGCCCGGTAGAATGATCGATATGGATTCAGCTCATCAGAGCGCCGATGCGGCGGAAACGATTTTCGCCGGCAGCCGGTTTGTGCGCGCGTGCCTGCGCAAGCCGGTGGACCGGACGCCGGTGTGGTTTTTGCGACAGGCGGGGCGGTACATGCAGGAGTACCGCGACGTGCGCAAGCACCACACGCTGGTAGAGATTTGCAAGAAGCCGGAGCTGGCCGCAGAAGTGACGATTACCGCGGCGGAAAAACTGGGTGTGGATGCGGCAATCATCTTTGCCGATTTGCTGCTGCCGCTGGAGCCGATGGGACTGGACTTCGAGTTCCAGGCGGGCGAGGGCCCGGTGGTGCACAAGCCGGTGCGCACGGCCGAAGACGTGCGGGCGCTGCGGACTGATCGGGTAAATGATCTGGCGTACGTGGCGCTGGCGATCGAGAAGGTGGCTGCGCATTTTCGCGACCGGCTCGGAGTGATTGGATTTTGCGGCGCGCCCTATACGCTGGCGAGCTACATGATCGAAGGCGGCGGCTCGAGAAATTACCTCTACACAAAACAACTAATGTACCGCGACCCCATTGCGTGGAGCAGCCTTTTGGATAAGTTGGTGATTGTGCTGAGCGAATATTGCCGGTTGCAGGTGCAGGCGGGCGCGGATGTGATTCAGATTTTCGATAGCTGGGTGGGGTCGCTCGCGCTGAGCGACTATCGTGAGTACGCATTCGAAGCGTCAAAACGGCTGGTGCGGGCGGTGCAGGCGATGGGCGTGCCGGTGATTTATTTCGGAGTGGAGACGGCGGGGCTGCTTGAGCAGATGGCGGCGACGGGAGCGGATGTGATCGGGCTGGACTGGCGGCAGCCGCTGGACGAGGGGTGGCGTGCGGTGGGAGATGCGCACGCAGTGCAGGGAAATCTGGATCCGATTACATTGTTTGCGCCGCCGGATGTATTGGAGCAGCGAGTGAAGGAGATTCTGCGCGCGGCTGGTGGGCGTGCGGGGCACATTTTTAACCTGGGGCATGGAATTGTTCCGGGCACGCCGGTGGAGAATGTGCAGGCGGTAGTCAAGATCGTGCGCGAGTTTCGGCTGGAGTGCGCGCATGCCTAAGCAAGCGGTGTTGCTGCTGGCGCATGGAACGCCGGAGACGGTAGAACAGATTCCCGAATATTTGCGGAATGTGGTGAGCGGACGGCCGCTGCCACAGGCGGTGGTGGAGGAGATTCAGTATCGGTACTCGCTGATTGGAAAGAGCCCGCTGACGGAGATTACGCTGGCGCAGGCGCGGCTGGTGGAAGAAGAGCTGGCCGCAGCGGGCGAGCGTGTTCCTGTGTATGTGGGAATGCGGAATTGGCGGCCCTATATTCCCGATGTGGTGAAACAAATGCGCGCGGATGGGGTGGAAGAGGCGGCGGTGATCTCGATGGCGCCGCAGAATTCACGGACGAGCGTGGGACTTTACCGGCGCGCGGTGGAGGCTGAAGCGGGCGGATTGCGGATCGACTTTATTGCGGGGTGGGCGGAACATCCGCTGCTGGCGGATGCGTTTGCCGAGCGGCTAAGGCCAGCGTTGGCGAAGCTGACCTCTGAGGTGGGCGAGCCGGTCCCGGTGCTGTTCACTGCGCATAGCGTGCCGATACGGACGGTGGAGGCTGCGGCAGCGGGAGCGGAAAGCGCAGGGCCGCGGCTCTGGCCGGGTCCCGCCGCGGCAGGCGATCCGTATGCAGAGGACGCGCGGCGGACCGCCGAGCTGGTGGCGAGGAGAGTGCCGGAGATCTCGCGGTGGTGGTTCGCATTCCAAAGCCAGGGCGCGAGCGGCGGGCCCTGGATTGGACCGAGCGTGGAGGAGACGCTGGACAAGATTGCGAGCGAGGGAGTGACGGCGTTGATTCTGCAGCCGATCGGATTTCTTTGCGATCATGTGGAGATCCTGTTCGATGTGGACATCCTTTTTCGGAAATACGCCAGCAAGAAACAGATCAGGTTGGAGCGCCCGGAGTCTTTGAACGCGTCGCAAACCCTTGCTCGAGCTGTTGCGGATTTAGCGGGAAATGGATTGCGTCGGCTGAAGGACGCGAGCGCAAATGGATGATTAACCTTCGCGAAAAGGCTGGGCGCAGCGGACGACCCGATCATCGACTTTTCTGATTCATGCCAAGGATTGTGCCCATTTTTCTGCTCGCGAGAGGACATTTGGAGATAGGATGGTGCCGATCGGGGTTTTGACTTTCCGATCGCCCCTGCGACTGTGTTGGGAAAAAGCCAAACGCGCAAGAAGCAGACGAGAGAGCTTGCCGCTGGGGTGACAGGAAATCTGAGAGGTATTTTGGGAGAGCACTGTGGCTGAGGAAAGTGCAAGGGGAGCGCCGCCAGAGAATGTAGTTGAGATGGGCAGATCGAGAGATGCGGTTTACTGCCCCGCGTGCCGTAGCGACCGGATGTACCGCCTGGAGCGGCGGGGCATTGTTCAGAAGAACGTGTTTCCGTTTTTCGGATTTTACCCGTGGCAATGCAAGGGGTGCGGAGCCGAAGCGATGTTGCGGAAGCGCAACCGTCGGCGGAGGAAACATACCGACGTGTAGGGCCGCGCGGCGCATTGCTCAAGCGCGGAAGAAATTTCTTGCCAAAAAGAGGACGTTTGCAGGCCGTTCAGCTAAACGGCGCATGAAGTAGGGGTACCACTCGCTGCCAAAAGGCACGTAGACGCGTACCTTGTATCCCTCACTGACAAGTTTGCGTTGCAGATCGCGGCGCACTCCATACAACATTTGAAATTCGAAGTGGTTGGGGGCGATGGCGGCTTCGGCGGCGTATGCCTTCACTTTGGCGATGAGGGCTTCGTGGTGCGTGGCGAGCGCGTGGTAGACGGGACTGTCGACAAGCATTTTGGCCAGCTTGAGAAAATTGGCGTCGACCTCGGTCTTGCGCGGGAAGGCAACATCCGGAGGCTCGTTGTATGCGCCCTTGCAGAGGCGGACGCGAATGCCGTCGGCGAGAAGCTGCTCGATGTCGGCCTGAGAACGATAGAGATAGGCCTGGATGACGACGCCGACAGCGCCGCGCAGGCCGGCGTGCGCGTGCACGCGGCGCACGATGTCGAGCGTCTCTTGCGTGAGGCGCGAGTCTTCCATGTCGATGCGGACGAAGCTCTGCGTGGAGCGGGCGTGCTGGACGAGACTTTCGGCGATGGACTGGGCCAGCTCGGGAGATTGCTCGAGACCCATCTGCGTGAGCTTGACGCTGATGTTGGCGTCGAGGCCGCGCTCGGCGATGGAATCGAGCAGGTGGTGGTAGACGTCGGCGGCGCGGTGCGCATCGGTGGGCGAAGACACGCTTTCGCCGAGGGAATCGAGAGTGACCGAAATGCCTTGGCGGTTGACGGCTTCGGCGACGCGGAGCGCGTCCTCGGGCTGCATGCCGGCGATAAATCGCGCATTGAGGCGAGTGCCCAGTGCGGAGTGTTCAAAGAAGCGGCGTAACGGACGGTTGTGAGAGAGTGCAATGAAAGCGGTACGAAGAAATGGCATGACTCGCCTCTGCTGGAGAGTGCGCCTGCAAAAGCGCGCCCGGCAGACAGATTAGTTTCGCACATGGGGACGGGGAAGAGTGTGGCGGCTAACACGTTCGTGTAAGGCGAATTGGGCGGAACGACGAGAGAGATTTTGCCGGTGAGAAAGACGGGGCTCGTTTATTGGACTTCGAAGAGAGCGCTGCCGTGAGGCGGCAGGGTCACGCCGATGTCTTTTGATTCTTTGGCGGTGGAATCGTCCCATACATTGCGGGCGGCGCGCTTTTTGCTGTCGAGGCCGAGTTGCTGCCAATTTGCGCGCAGGGTGACAGGGTTGTCGGCAAGGTTGAAGAAAGCGAAGTACTCTGCGTAGCCGCGATCGCCTGGCTGGCCAACGGAAGCGCACCAGACGCGGGCGTTTTCGAAGGCGGGGCCGAGAGCGGAGGTGCCGACGGGTCGGCTGTAGGTGGCGTACTGGTCGACAAAAAGCACGGATTGATTGGTGAGAAGTGAGCGCGTGAAGTCGTCGAGGCGGGTGAGATTGCCGCCGAAGAGGAGGGGCGAGCGCGTGACGGCCCAGAGAGTGAATTCGGTGCGCTGCTCGTCATGCGTCAGGCGGGATTGGCGCAGTTCACCCCAACCGGGATGCGGGCCGAGCCAGCCCTCGGGGAGCATGTCGGCGTCAGGCCAGTTGCCGGGGTTGGTGTAGGGATACCACTGCGCGAGGCGATCGAACATGTCGCGGACGCCCATGGGGAATTCGCTGCCGGGCTGGCGCGGGAAGGTCCAGCCGTCCCAGTGATCGTCGGCGATGCGCCACATCTGCGCGTATTTGGCAACTTCAGCAGCATGCTCGATCTGGGTTGGGCCGGGCGAGAGCGAGAGCACGATGGGGCGGCCGGATTTGCGAATGGCTTCGGCGATCTGGCGGATTTCAGTGGGGCGGTAGGGGTGGTCGGAAATGCAGTCGACTTTGAGGAAGTCGAGGCCCCATGAGGCGTAGAGGCGAATCATCGAGTCGTAGTAGGCCTGGCCGGCGGCGTTGTCTTTGATGCCCCAGTTGCCTTCGTCCCACGGGCAGGGTGATGTGGTGTCAGCGGCGTCGGCGGCGCGGAAGGAGCTGCCGGCGATGGGCAGATTGGCAGCGACGACCTGACGGGAAATGCCGCGCACAATGTGAATTCCGAATTTGAGACCCTGCGCGTGGAGCCAGTCGGCGAGCGGCTTGAACCCGGCGCCGTTTGCGGCCGAAGGGAAGCGAGTAGAAACGGGAATCAGCCGGCCGTTGGCGTCCCAGAGATAGTTCTTCTCTTCAAGTGTGCGACCGGCGGGATTGGTCATGTACCAGCCTTCGTCGATGACGGCGTACTTCCATCCGTATTGCTCGAGCGAGGCAAGAACGGTGGCATTGGCCTTGAATTGGTCTTCGTCGATGGTGAGGCCGTAGGAGTCCCAACTGTTCCAGCCCATGGGTGGTGTTGGGGCGGGCGCTTGCGCGAGGATGAGAGACGGAACGAGACACACGATGGTGAAAAGAGCCGCTGGAATGAGGGCTGGCTTGGTCATGAGGAAAGGATAGTCCAGCGGGGGCGGGGAAGGGAGCAAGGCGCGGAGTTAGCAAGTTAGCGTCCGGCGCGGCGGCCGGTGAAGAGTTGGCGGGAAAAGCGGGTTATTCTAAGCGAAGCCTACCGAGAGATCACAAAGAGAGCCGGTCAGATACATGAAAACAATTCGGGTCCATAAGGAGAACTTATGACAAAGACCCATGGGGCCGGTGTGTGGCACGGAGCCTTTGCGCTATGTGTTGCCGCGGTCTTTGCAGGGGCGACGGGCATGAAGGCGCAGGCCGCTGCGCCGGCGCAGAAGCCGGCGACGAACGGGCCGGCCACTATCGGCGCGCTGTTTGTGAGCGACATTCACTTCGAGCCGTTCTGGGATCCGGCGAAGGCGGCGCGGCTTAAGGCTGCGCCAGTGAGCGAGTGGGACGCGATTCTGGCTGAACCGGCATCGGCGGACCAGGCTGCGAAGTTCGCTGAGCTGCAGAAGACGTGCAAGGTGCACGGCGCGGATACGTCATACACGCTGTATGAATCGAGTTTGCGGGCGATCCGCGACGATGCGAGCGGCGCAAAATTCGTCGTGTTGAGCGGGGATTTGATCGCGCACGATTTTTCGTGTAAGTTCGAGACGATTTTTCCCAAGGCGAAGCCTGTCGAGCACCGGGCTTTTGCGGAGAAGACGATCGACTACGTAATGCACAAGCTGCGAGGCGCGCTGCCGGGCGTGCCGGTGTATGCGGCGCTGGGAAATAACGACTCGGATTGCGGCGACTATCAACTGGATCCGGACAGCGCGTTTCTGGCGGAGATTGGAAAATTCCTGACCTCCGACTTTCCAGCGAGAGAGCGGGCCGAGGCGCTGCGTACGTTTGGCGAGGGAGGGTTTTACAGCGTGAGGCTGCCGGCGCCGATGGCACACACGCGGATGCTGGTGCTGGACGATCTGTTTATGTCGCAGCGGTATGCGACATGCTCTGGAAAGCCGAATCCTGCGCCTGCGGCAGCGCAGATTGTGTGGCTGGAGCAGCAACTGGACGCGGCGCGGCGGGGCCATGAGAAGGTGTGGGTGATGTCGCACATTCCGCCGGGTGTGAATCCCTACGGGACGGCGACGAAGGTGCTTGACCTGTGCAGCGGGAGCAAGCCGCAAATGTTTTTGAAGTCGGAGGCGCTGCCGGATGCGATGTCGAATTACGGCGACGTGATCGAACTGGCGATTTTTGCGCACACGCACATGGATGAGATGCGGCTGCTGAAACCGGAGGTGGCGGGAGCTCCGACGGAGGGCGTTGCGGTGAAGTTGGTCCCGTCGATTTCTCCGATTAACAGAAACAATCCGTCGTTTACAGTGGCGCAGATCGATGCGGCGACGGCTCAACTGAAGGACTATCGGGTGATTGTGGCATCGAATCAGACGGGAGTCGATACGCAGTGGACCGAGGAATACGATTTCGCGCAGACCTATAAAGAGGATGCGTTTACGGCGGCGAGCGTGACGGATTTGATTGAAGGATTCAAGGGCGATCCCACAGCGCAGGCCGGCGCGAGCCAGAGTTACATTCGGAATTTTGATTCGGGGACCGGGGCAAGGGAACTCGGAGTGTTCTGGCAACCCTACACATGCGCGCTGAGGAACGACGGGGGGGATGCATTCAGGGAGTGCGTTTGCGGTGAGCCGATGGGGCAGCGGAAACCCTAGCGCGCGGAGACAACCTGGCGGAGGCGCGGAGCTTTCTCTTCTTTTGCGGCGAGATACTCGTTGACGGCGGCGGCGGCTTTGCGGCCTTCGGAGATGGCCCAGACAACGAGCGACTGGCCGCGGCGCATGTCGCCGGCGGCGAAGATGCCGTCGACCGAGGACATGTAGTCGGTGGTGGCGATGTTGCCGCGATTGTCTAGTGCGAGGCCGAGCTGGTCGATCATGCCGTTGCGGACGGGGCCGAGGAAGCCCATGGCGAGCAGAACGAGATCGACGTCGAGCGTGAACTCGGTTCCGGCCTGGGCCTCGAACTTGGGCGGCGGACCGACGCGAATACAGTGAAGCTGTTTGACGTTGCCGGCATCGTCGCCGGTGAACTGCACAGTATTGATGCTCCAGTCGCGAACGCCTCCCTCTTCGTGCGAGCTTTCGGTGCGCAGTTGCAGCGGCCACAGCGGCCATGGCGTTGAGGCAGCGCGCTCGGCAGGCGGGCGCGGCATGATTTCAAACTGATGGACGCTCTTTGCGCCCTGCCGATGGCTGGTGCCGAGGCAGTCCGCGCCGGTGTCGCCGCCGCCGATGATGACGACGCGCTTGCCGGTGGCGAGAATGGACGCCGCAGCCTTCATGGACGCAAGAATCGTGTCTTCTTTGTCGCCTTCGTTGCGGCGATTCTGCTGGGGCAGGAACTCCATGGCGTAATGAATGCCCTTGAGCTCGCGGCCGGGGACGGGCAGGTCGCGCGGGTGCTCTGCGCCGCCCGAGAGAAGGACGGCGTCGAATTGATCTGTCAGGGAATCCACGGGAATGTTGACGCCGACATGTGCGTTGGTCTGGAAGATGATGCCCTCGGCCTTCATTTGTGCGATGCGGCGATCGACGACGTGCTTTTCAAGCTTGAAGTTGGGAATGCCGTAGCGAAGAAGGCCGCCGATGCGGTCGTTTTTCTCGTAGACGGTGACGGAGTGGCCGGCGCGGCGAAGCTGCTGTGCGGCGGCGAGACCTGCGGGTCCGCTGCCAACGACGGCGACGCGCTTGCCGGTGGCCTGTTCGGGCGGCTCGGGATGGATCCAGCCTTCATCCCAGCCGCGCTCGACGATGGAGCGCTCAATTAATTTGATCGAGACGGGCGGCTGATTGATGCCCAGTACGCAGGAGGCTTCGCAGGGAGCGGGGCAGATGCGGCCGGTAAACTCGGGAAAGTTGTTGGTCGAGTGGAGGCGGCGGACGGCGGCCTGCCATCGATTGTTGTAGACGAGATCGTTCCAATCGGGGATGAGATTGTTGACCGGACAGCCGGTGTGACAGAAGGGCACGCCGCAGTCCATGCAGCGAGCGCCCTGCTCGCGCTGCTTTTCCTCGGGGAACGGCTCGTAGATCTCGAACCAGTCGCGAATGCGCTCTTCAGGCTTGCGGCGCGTAGGCTGGTCTCGTTCAATCTCTAAAAAGCCGGTGACCTTACCCATGCTGCACCTCGGCTGATGCGGCGACCAGTGACGGTGCGGCGAGTGGCGAAGTGTAGACGGCTTGCGCGCGCTCGACGCCGAGGACGCGCTTGTATTCGTGCGGGAAGACTTTGATGAAGAGCGGCTGTGCGTCGGCCCAGTGCTCGAGGACCCATGCGGCGCGAGGGCTGCCGGTGAGATCGCGATGGCGCGCGAGCAGGGCGCGGATTCTTTCAATGTCGTCGGAGTTGATCAGTGGCTCCAAATCCACACTGGCCTTGTTGCAGCGGCGCGTGGAGAAGTCGCCTCGATCGTCGTAGACGTAAGCGATGCCGCCGCTCATGCCGGCGGCGAAGTTGCGGCCTGTAGAACCGAGGACGATGACGAGGCCGTTGGTCATGTATTCGCAGCCGTGGTCGCCGACGCCTTCAACGACGGCGGTTGCGCCGGAGTTGCGAACGGCGAAACGCTCGCCGCCGATGCCGTTGAGGAAGACTTCGCCGCTGGTTGCGCCGTAAAGAACGACGTTGCCGACGAGAATGCTTTCCTCGGGCAGGAAGCTGGAGGTCTTGGGCGGATAGGCGACGATGCGGCCGCCGGAGAGGCCTTTGCCGAGATAGTCGTTGGCGTCGCCCTCAAGCTCGAGCGTGACGCCTTGCGGAACGAAAGCGCCGAAGCTTTGGCCGGCAGAGCCGCGGAATTTGTAGTGGATGGTGCCGTCAGGTAAACCAGCAGATCCAAAGCGGCGCGCGATTTCGCCGCCCAGCATGGCGCCGACCGTCCGGTGCACGTTGCGAATGGCGAAGCTGGCGGTGACGGGCGTTTGCGATTCGAGAGCGGGCTTGGCTTTGGCGATGAGAGCGTGATCGAGAGCCGGACCGAGGCCGTGATCCTGGGAGGTGGTGCGGCGGCGGGCGACACGAGAAGGAAGCGGCGGCACGTGGAGGATCGACGAGAGGTCGACGCCTTTGGCTTTCCAGTGCTCGCCGTCGATGTGCGTCTCGATTTTTTCGACGCGACCAACCATTTCGTCGACTGTGCGGAAGCCGAGTTTGGACATGTGATGGCGCATCTGCTCGGCGATGAAGAAGAAGAAGTTGATAACGTGCTCGGGCGTGCCGGTGAAACGCTCGCGGAGGATGGGGTCCTGAGTGGCGATGCCGACGGCGCAGGTATTCAAGTGGCACTTGCGCATCATGATGCAACCCATTGAGATGAGGGGCATTGTGGCAAAGCCGAATTCTTCGGCGCCGAGCAGCGCAGCGATGACGACGTCGCGGCCGGTCTGGAGCTTGCCGTCGGTCTGCACGCGAATGCGGCTGCGCAGATCGTTGAGGAGCAGAACCTGCTGGGTTTCGGCGAGGCCGAGTTCCCAGGGCAGGCCGGCGTGCTTGATGGAGCTGAGCGGCGATGCGCCGGTGCCGCCAGTGTCGCCGGAGATGAGTACGACGTCGGCGTGAGCTTTGGAGACGCCCGCAGCGACGGTGCCAACGCCGACTTCAGAGACGAGCTTGACGGCGATGCGCGCCTGCGGATTGACGTTTTTGAGGTCGTAGATAAGCTGCGCGAGATCCTCGATGGAGTAGATGTCGTGGTGCGGCGGAGGCGAGATGAGGCCGACGCCGGGGATGGAATGTCGGATGCGCGCGATCTCACTGTCAACTTTATGGCCGGGGAGCTGGCCGCCCTCGCCGGGCTTCGCGCCCTGGGCCATCTTGATCTGCAGCTCGGTGGCGTTGACGAGGTAGTTGGTGGTGACGCCGAAGCGTCCGCTGGCGACCTGCTTGACGGCGCTACGGCGCGAATCGCCGTTGGCGTCGGGCGTAAAGCGGGCTTCGTCCTCGCCCCCCTCGCCGGTGTTGGACATGCCGCCGAGGCGATTCATGGCGATAGCGAGCGTTTCGTGCGCCTCTTTCGAAATTGATCCGAAGCTCATGGCGCCGGTGGTGAATCGCTTGACGATTTCTTTAGCGGGCTCGACCTCTTCGATGGGAATCGGCTCGTCGAGATATTTGAGTTTGAGCAGACCGCGCAGCGTGCAGAGGGTGCGGTTCTGTCCATCGATGAGGTCAGTGAATTCCTGGAAGGTGGCCGGATTGTTGTTGCGGACCGCGTGCTGCACTTTGCTGATGGTGAGCGGATTGAGCAGGTGGTATTCGCCGCCCTCGCGATATTGGTACTGGCCGCCGACGGCGAGATCGGTCTCGGAGTCAGTGAGCGGCTGGAAGGCGTACTCGTGTTTTAACTGCGCTTCCTGGGCGAGCACACCGAGGCCGACACCTTCAATGCGCGAGGCGGTGCCGGGGAAGTAGTCCTCGATGAGGGAGCGGTTGAGGCCGACAGCCTCAAAGACCTGCGCGCCGCGATAGCTTTGCAGCGTGCTGATGCCCATCTTGGAGAAGGTTTTGAGCAAGCCTTTGTTGATGGCCTTGATGAAATTCTTTTCGCCTTGCTCGGCGGAGATTTTGTCGGGCAACAGGCCGCGGCGCTTGAGATCGTGGATGGTTTCGATGGCGAGGTAGGGATTGATGGCGCTGGCGCCGTAGCCGATGAGCAGGGCGAAGTGCATAACCTCGCGCGGCTCGCCGCTCTCAATGATGAGCGCGACTTGAGTGCGTTTTTCCTCGCGGACGAGGCGGTTGTGAACGGCGGCCATCGCGAGCAGGCTGGGAATGGGCGCGTAAGTTGGATCGACGCCGCGATCGGAGAGAATGAGCAGCGTGTAGCCGGAGTCGACGGCGTGCGAGGCGCGGTTGCTCAGGTCCTCGAGCGCGTGGCGCAGGCCTTTTTCGCCATCCTCAGCGCGGAAGAGCGCGGGCAGCGTGGTGGCTAACAAATCGCCGGAGGAGACGCGGCGGAGTTTTTCGAGGTCGCGGTTGGTGAGGATGGGATGAGGCAGCTTGAGAGTGTGGCAGTTCTCAGGCGCTTCGTCGAGAATATTGCGCTCGGTGCCGATGTAGCTGATGAGCGACATGACGAGCTCCTCGCGAATCGGATCGATGGGCGGATTGGTGACCTGGGCGAAGAGCTGCTTGAAGTAGTTGAAGAGTGGCTGCGGACGGTCAGAGAGACAGGCCAGAGGCACGTCGGTGCCCATGGAGCCGACCGGCTCCTGACCTTCGGCGCCCATGGGCGCGAGAAGGATGCGGAGATCTTCTTCGCTGTAGCCGCAGGCGCGCTGGCGGCGGAGCAGGGTCTCGGGATTGAAGGCGATGATGCGCGCCGGCTCGGGCAGCGAGTCGATGGTGACCTGCTGCTGCTTGAGCCAGTCGCCGTAGGGCTGGCGCGCGGCGAGAGACTTTTTGATTTCAGCGTCGGAGATGATGCGCTGCTGAACGGTATCGACGAGGAACATGCGGCCGGGTTGCAGGCGGCCTTTCTTGAGGACGTCCTCGGGCGGGGCCTCGATGACGCCGGCCTCAGAGGCGAGAACCACGAGGTCGTCTTTGGTGACGATGTAGCGGCCGGGGCGAAGGCCGTTGCGGTCGAGCGTGGCGCCGATGACGCGGCCGTCAGTGAATGCGATTGCGGCGGGACCGTCCCATGGCTCCATGAGCGAGGCGTGGTACTCGTAGAAGGCGCGCTTGTCCTCATCCATGTCGGGGTTGCCGGCCCAGGCCTCGGGAATGAGCATGGCCATGACATGGGGCAGAGAACGGCCGGACTGGAATAGGAATTCGACTGCGTTATCGAGAGACGCCGAATCGCTGCCGCCAGGGACGACGACGGGGTAAAGCTCCTTGATTTTGTCGCCGTAAAGCGAGCTCTGCAAGACCGATTGGCGCGCATTCATCCAACTGACGTTGCCGCGGATGGTGTTGATCTCGCCGTTGTGCGCAACGTAGCGGTAGGGATGGGCAAGCTTCCAACTCGGGAATGTGTTGGTGGAGAAGCGCTGGTGAATGAGGGCGAGCGCGCTGGTGACGAGAGGGTTGGCGAGTTCGAAATAAAATTTCTCAATCTGCGGGGCCAGCATGAGGCCCTTGTAGATGATGGTTCGACAGGAACACGAGGGGACGTAGAAGATGTCCTTGTCCTCGATTTCGGAGGCAAAGATTTCGTTTTCGGTGCGGCGGCGAATACGGTAGAGGAGACGCTCGAAGGCGTCTTCGTCGAGGCCTTTGGGGCGGCCGATGAAGAGTTGCTCAATGTAGGGCTGAGAGTTGCGGGCTTCGCGGCCGATGGCGTCGCCGTTGACGGGTGTGTCGCGCCAGCCGAGGACGGTGCAGCCCTCTTCCTGAGCGATGCGCTCAAAGACGCCTTCGCACTGCAGGCGATTCTGGCGCTCGACGGGAAGGAAACACATGGCCACGCCGTATGCGCCGGGTTCGGGCAGCTTGATGCCCAGCTCGGCACATTCCTTTACGAAGAAAGCGTGGGGAATCTGGATGAGGATGCCCGCGCCGTCGCCAGTCTCGGGGTCGCAACCGGCCGCGCCGCGATGCGTGAGGTTGATGAGGACCTCGAGGCCCTTGCGGATGATCTCGTGACTCTTCTCGCCGCGGATGTTCGCGACCAGCCCCATGCCGCAGGCATCGTGTTCATCTCGAGGATGATAGAGGCCTTGCGGTTTCGGTGGGCGGAGACGGCGATTGAAAGATGCCATGGCAGCCTTTTTGAGCAGAAATTTGATTGCGACAACTTGAATATTTCGAAGTACACAACCACTCTGCGATTCTGAAGCCGAAAATCGCCTTGCCAGCAGATCGAGAGGTTTTACGTGAGCAGATCCGGCCGCATCCCGGAAGTGCGCTGTTTTTAATATAACGAAAAACCCCGGTCAATGCAGTAGTCCCTTTCAGAATGGGGGACGGAGGGGCCGGGGAGGGCGGAGATGCGACGGCCACTTCGCCTGGGAGTCCGAGGGAATGACACTCGAGAGTCATCGCATGTTGTGTATTTTCTGCCGTATACTCGGGGTCAATGAAGCGCATGAACGACACGATTCTGGTGACCGGCGGGGCGGGGTTCATCGGCTCGAACTTTGTTCTGGGTTGGATGAAAGCCGGCGGCGGGGCTCTGGTGAACCTGGACCTGCTTACCTATGCCGGGAATGCCGCGAACCTGGCGGAGCTCGAAGGCGACGAGCACTACACGTTTGTGCGCGGCGATATTTGCGATGCGAAACTGGTGAGTTCGTTGTTGCGCAAATACCAGCCAAGGGCGATTGTGCATTTTGCCGCCGAAAGCCACGTGGACCGGTCGATTGTTTCGCCGGAGGGGTTCATCCGCACGAATGTGATGGGAACGTTTACGCTGCTGGAGCAGGCGCGGGTGTATTGGAGCGGGCTGGGCGACGAAGAGCGTGCGGCGTTCCGGTTCCTTCATGTCTCGACGGACGAGGTGTACGGGACGCTGGGTCCGGACGATGCTGCATTCAGCGAGGAGACGGCTTACGCGCCGAACAGTCCGTATGCGGCGTCGAAGGCGGGATCGGACCATTTGGCGCGGGCGTACTTTCACACCTTCAGGCTGCCGGTGCTGACGACGAACTGTTCGAATAACTATGGGCCGTTTCAATTTCCTGAAAAATTAATTCCGCTGGTGATTCTGAATGCGCTGGAGGGCAAGCCGCTGCCAGTTTACGGCGACGGAAAGAATGTGCGCGACTGGCTGTATGTGGAGGATCACTGCGCGGCGATTCGCGCAGTGCTCGAAAAAGGGCGGCCGGGAGAGACGTACAACATTGGCGGGAACAGCGAGCGGGCGAATGTCGATGTGGTGACGGCGATTTGCGATCTGGTGGACGAGTTGCGGCCGCAGCCGGGAGCCGCACCGCGGCGAAAGCTTATCACTTATGTTCAAGACCGGCCGGGACACGACCGGCGGTACGCGATCGACGCAAGAAAGATTGCGGGCGAGCTGGGCTGGAAACCCGCTGAGGGGTTTGAGAGCGGGCTGCGCAAGACCGTGCGCTGGTACCTGGAACACGGCGAGTGGGTAGAGAGTGTGCGGACCGGGGCCTATCGCGATTGGATTGCGAAGAACTACGCGGAGCGGGCCCAATTATGAGGCCCATGACGAGGATTGCAAGATGAAGGGAATCATTCTGGCCGGCGGATCGGGGACGCGGTTGTATCCCGTGACCCATGTGGTGTCGAAGCAGCTTTTGCCGGTGTACAACAAGCCGATGATCTACTACCCGCTGAGCACGCTGATGCTGGCGGGGCTCAAGGAGATTTTGATCATCTCGACGCCGCAGGACACGGGACGGTTCGCGGATTTGCTGGGGGACGGAAATCGGTGGGGCCTGGAAATCGGCTATGCCGTGCAGCCGAGCCCCGATGGATTGGCGCAGGCGTTCCTGATTGGGCGGGATTTCATCTGTGGGCAGCCAAGCGCGCTGGTGCTGGGAGACAACATCTTTTATGGGCAGGGCTTCTCGAGACAGCTGCAGTCGGCGGCGCGACTCAAGGATGGGGCGACGATTTTTGCGTACCCGGTGGAGGATCCCGAACGGTATGGCGTGGTGGAGTTCAACAAAGAAGGACGAGCGGTGAGCCTGGAGGAGAAGCCAGCGAAGCCAAAGTCGCGGTATGCGGTGACGGGACTGTACTTTTACGACCGCGACGTGGTGAAGATTGCCGAGACGCTGAAGCCATCGGCGCGCGGGGAACTGGAGATTACGGATTTGAACCGGCGCTACCTGGAGGCAGGGAAGCTGAAGGTGGAGATCATGAGCCGCGGCATGGCGTGGCTGGAAACTGGAACGCACGATGCGCTGCTGGAAGCGGCGACGTTTGTGCACACGATTGAGCGCCGGCAGGGCCTGAACATCGCGTGCCCTGAGGAGATCGCCTACCGGCAGGGATTCATCAACGCCGAGCAACTGGAGAAGCTGGCCGCGCCGATTGCAAAGAGCGGCTACGGGCAGTACCTGTTGGCGCTGTTGCGCGAGCCGTACTTTGCGGCCAGGATTGAGTAGCCATGAAGATCGAAGAAACATTGTTGCCCGGCGTGCTGGTGCTGACGCCGAAGATCTATCGGGACGACCGGGGAACATTCTCTGAGACCTTCAGTTTGCGGCGCATGGCGGAGGCGGGACTGCCGACGAATTGGGTTCAGGACAATTTTTCGGTCTCGCAGAAGAATGTGCTGAGGGGGATTCATTATCAGATCGCGCAGCCGCAGGGAAAGCTGGTGCGGGTGACACATGGAGCGGTGCTGGACGTGGCGGTGGATCTGCGGCGCAGCTCGACTTCTTTTGGCAAGCATGTGGCCGTCGAGCTGAGCGGGGGAAACGGCAGGATGCTGTGGATTCCCGCAGGGTTCGGACACGCGTTTCTGGTTCTGAGCGAGTTGGCGGGGTTTGCCTACAAGGTGACGGATTATTATTCCCCAGAGGGCGAGCGGACGATTGTGTGGAACGATCCGGAGCTGGCGATCAAATGGCCGATTGCTGCCGGCGATGCGATTGTGTCGCACAAGGACGCGAAGGGAAAGTTGCTGCGCGACGCGGAAGTGTTTGCGTAGCGCGCGGGCAAAGACGGCGGGGGAGGCTTGACGCCGCAAACTGCGGCAGGCTGAGCGGGCAAAACCGGCCGGTTTCTGGTGCTTCTCTGGGTTATACTTGCATGGTCACGGCACGGGTACGCCGCCATCTTTATCACGTTTGAGGTAGTCATGTCAGGCCACTCGAAATGGGCCACAATCAAGCACAAGAAGGGCGCGCTGGATGCCAAGCGCGGCAAGATTTTCACGCGGGTTATCAAGGAGATTACGATCGCGGCCAAATCGGGCGGCGATCCGGACGGAAACCCGCGGCTGCGAACGGCGATCCTGGCGGCCAAGGCGGAAAACATGCCGGCGGAGAACATCAAGCGGGCGATCCAGCGCGGCACTGGCGAGCTTGAAGGGGTCAGCTACGAAGAAGCCACTTTTGAGGGGTATGGGCCGGGAGGCGTGGCTGTCCTCGTGGACGTGCTGACGGACAACCGCAACCGTGCGGTGAGCGAGATTCGTCATGCGTTCTCAAAAAATGGCGGGAACCTGGGCGAATCGGGCTCGGTGAAGTTCATGTTTGCCAAGAAGGGCCTGATCGCCGTGGAGAAGTCGGCGGCCAGCGAAGAGAAGTTGATGGACATTGTGCTGGAGCACGGCGGCGAGGACCTGAAGGACGAGGGCGATACGTGGGAGATTCTTACTGAGCCGGGATCGTATGAAGCAGTGGCCAATGCAGTGAAGGCCGCGGGGATTCCGACGGTGATGAGCGAAGTGACCATGGTGGCGTCGACCTACAACAAGCTGGAAGGCACCGCTGCCAACCAGATGGTTCGGCTGCTTGAGGCGCTCGAGGACTTGGACGACGTGCAGAATGTCCACTCGAACTTCGACATGGACGCCGAGCAAATGGAGCACGCGGCCAGATAAGGGGATCTGAGGAAGGCAGCGCAAAAGGCCGCCCACTCGTGGCGGTCTTTTTTTGGGAGAAGACAGGGAACAGAAAAGCAGGGACCAAGGGACCAAGGGAATAGGGACGTAGAGACTCAGGGACTGGGTGGGGGAAGCTTTTGAGGCGAATTGAAGGAATTGTTTTGCTCTTTTTGCTGGCGGGGGCGGTGACGGCGGCAGCTCAGGCGGGTGGCGGGGCAGCGTCGGCGAATGGCACTGGACGCCAACTTACACCGAAGTTTTATGACGTCTTGCACGATATCCCGGACGACCCGGTCGCTGACGTTCGGACGAACCGCAGCTGGGAGTATGGCCCGTTTTTGAGTTGGGGCTCGGGAGTGGGCGACCGGTCGAATTACAAGTTTTTCTGGGGCGGATTCGAAGTGGCCAAGGTGCTGACGCCGGTAGTGCACGCTGGAATCTTCAGCGGGCAGTTTGAGTTTGGCGGCAACATCATGCCACTTTGGCAGGCGTACACGCCAGCACCGCATGAGCAGGCGTACACCTGCGAAACTCCGACCGGGCAGTTTTACACTTGTCTTTTGCCGTTTGGCGGGGGAACGTTCCGGGGAGTAAGCCTGACCCCAGTGATTTTTCGCTGGAACTTTCTGACCAGGTCTCGGCACATCCAGCCGTGGTTTCAGGCAGCGGGCGGGCTGATTTATACGACGCATGAATACCCGCCGAACGTGATGAGCAACAACAACCCGAACAACGGGCCCATCATCGACGGCTCGACGTGCGTGTGGAATTTCTCGCCGCAAGGCGGAATTGGAGTGCACTACTTCCTGAAGTCAAAGCGGTCGATCGATCTGGGCGTGAATGCGGTGCACATCTCTTCCGCGTCGCTGGGCGACCACAATCCCGGGGTCAACGCCAGTATTCAGGTGCAGGCGGGATATACGTTCTGGAAATGAAAAAGACAGGGAATAGGGAATAGCCAATAGGGAGTAGAGAGACAGGGAACAGGGAACGGCGTCCCGGGCTGCGGGCGCGGAAGCAAGGCGGAGATGAGCGGAGCGATCGTCGAGTGCGTTCCCAATTTTTCAGAGGGCACGGATGCCGGCCGCGTGGAAGCGATCGTAGCCGCCATGCGTGTGGATGGGGTTCACCTGCTGGATTGGTCGATGGACGCGGACCACAACCGCTCGGTGGTGACGATTGCCGGAGAGCCGGCGGCGGTGGTTGAGGCAGCGGTGCGGGGCGCGGGCAAGGCGGTTGAGCTGATCGACCTGACAAGACAGCAGGGGGTGCATCCGCGCATCGGAGCGGCGGACGTGATTCCATTTGTGCCGGTGAGAGGAATCAAGCTGGAGCAGTGCGTGATGCTGGCGCGGCAGGCCGGCCTCGAGATCTGGCGGCGGTTTGGAGTGCCGGTTTATTTCTATGAGGCGGCGGCGGCGCGGCCGGACCGGGTGAACCTGGAGGACGTGCGCAAGGGGCAGTTCGAGGAACTGAGGGACGCGGCGCAGAAAGACCCGACGCGGCGGCCGGACCTGGGAGGGCCTGTGCTGCATCCCACGGGGGGCGCCTGCGCCGTGGGTGCGCGCAAGTTCCTTGTTGCATACAACATCTACTTTGATTCGTCGGATGTGGCCATGGCCCGGGCGATCGCGCGCGAGATCCGCGCCGCGTCGGGCGGATTGAAGGGGGTGAAGGCGATGGGGGTGCTGGCGCACGGGAGGGCGCAGTTGTCGATGAATATCACGGACTTTGAGGCGACGCCGCTGTCAGTGGTGTACCGCAAGGTGGTGGGCCTGGCAGCACGGCATAAGACCGGGATCGGCAAGGGAGAGGTGATCGGGTTGATTCCCGAGGCGGCTTGTGAGCGGGAAAGCGATTGGATGCGTCAATTAGATGAGTTCGACGAGCAGACCAAGATTCTGGAGCGGCGCCTCGAGCACCCGCTGGTGTGGCCGCAAGGGTAATGCCAGGCGAACCGGAGCAAGCAAGAGATCGGTACAATAGGGTCAGGGCGCCAAGACACGATCGAAATGGGCAGGAATGGCGCGAAGAAATGCGAATTTGGACCCGACGCAGACGAGTTGGACGGCAAGAAGCCTGCGCGGGATCGAAATTTGGAGGGTTAAGTTGAAAAGGTTGGCGAAGCTTTCGATTGCAGCGTTGATGGTGGCGGCTGTTGTTCCAGCCCCTGCGGCACAGTTAACAACGGATGCGCGCGGAGCGATCCCGCGCGAAGTGCAGCAACTAGTGGTGATCGACTACAAGGCAATGCAGAATTCGACGGCGGCGATGAACCTGCGCAATCGCGTGGAGCCGCCGGAGCTGAAGCAGTTCGACGAGGCATTGAGCAAGTTCACGCTGAAGCCGGTTCTGGCTTCGGGCAAGCCGAGTCCGAACCCTGGCGAGCCGATCGATCAGTATGTGGACGAGCTGGCATTTGCGCTGTTCCGGCCAACGCCGACCAGCGACGCGCTGCAATCGGTGGGAATCGCGCAGGGGCAGTTCCCGACAGAGGACATCCTGGCGAGCTTTAAAGCGCAGAAGATCAAGCCCACGATGGTGCGGACCAATAGCGTGTACCCGATGACCAAAACGGGGATGGTGCTTTGCTTTGTCGATCCGTCGACGATGGTTTTCGGCAGCAAGGATTCGGTGACCAAGGCTCTGGATGCGCGCGACGGGATGGCCCAGAGCATGCTGACCAACGGATCGATGATGAGCGCGATGCAGAGCGTGGATTCGAGTTCGTTGTGGAGCATTCTGGACGACAAAGGCACGCAGACGATGATGAAGCAGTTGCTGGGCGAGGCGGGATCGGTGACCGATTTCGACAGCGTGAAGCAGCGGCTGGAGGCGTCGTGGTATGCGATGGACTTTACGCACGGCGTGAGGTTCGAGTTGACGATTGCGACGGGCGATTCGTTCGCAGCGGCCACGATTTCGTCGCTGCTGTCGGCGGCGGTGATGCTCAGGAAGATGACGGGATCGGACACGGAGAAGCAGGCATTGAACGAGACCTCAATTGACTCGGATTCAGGAAAGCTGGAGGTTCATTTTGCGGCCTCGGATACGGAGTTCAGCGCGCTGTTGCAGTCGCCGCTGTTCCAGACCATGGTGCATTGAGGGCAGGGAACAAGGGACCGAGGGACCGAGAGAACAAGGGACCAAGCAAACTTTGAGTGATTGAACGGCGGAGCTTCCGGAAACGGGCTCCGCCTTTTTGCGTCTGAGCCAGCTTTGTGCCGCTGGCTGCTGCGCACAGGAGGGGTTCAGGATCAGGAGGGCGGCGTGAGTTGGGGCAGGAACTGGGCTTTGCCGGCGGGCAGGAGGACGATCTTAAGCTGGCCCTGCTGGCGCTCGACGAGGGTGGGGCCGCTGATCTGGACCTGCTTTTCGTCTGCGCCTGTGTAGGTGATTTTGAGCGAACCGTTGCCGCGGACCTGAAAGCGATAGTGGTAGACCGCACCGGAGACAATACGGTCGGCGCCAAAGCTGGCGCTGGGGTAGTCAACTTCAAGGAGCTGAATGTCGGCGCCGGTGCGGTTCTCGATGGTGGTGTCGATATGGTACGAGTGGCAGGCGGTGGCTGCGAGGAGACCGCAAGAGAAGATTGAAGCAAAGAGTAGGCGGCGCGCTACGGCGAAGCGGGTCACTTGCCCGGCTCCTCTTTGGGCGAGGCCGATTCACCGGCGGGAGAACTGTGCGCGGAATGTTTGGCGAGATCCTTTTCCAGGCGATCGAGGCGCTTGAGCAGCTCGGGGAGGCGCTGGAAGATGGCGACGGCGCGCAGCCAGATGCGATTGTCGAAGCCGGGTGAGCCGGAGATCATTTTGCCGGGCGGGATGTCATGGGAGACGGCAGATTGCGCGGTGAGGATGACGCCGTCGCCGACCGTGCAATGGCCGGCGATGCCCACCTGGCCGGCGAGAATGACGTTGTTGCCGATGATGGAGGAGCCGGCGAGCCCGGTTTGCGCGCAGATCAGCGTGTCGTTGCCGACGCGCGATCCATGGCCGACCTGGACGAGATTGTCGACCTTGGTGCCATCGCCGATTTCCGTAGCACCTACAGTCGCGCGGTCGATGGTGGCGTTGGCCTGCACATCAACGCGGCTGCCGATGCGAACGGGGCCGGATTGCGGGATCTTTTCCCAATGGCCCTGCTCGTTTTTGGAGAAGCCGAAGCCGTCAGCGCCGATGACGACGCCGTTTTCGAGGGTGACGTGGTCGCCTAAAATGCAGTTTTCGCGGACGACGGCGTGCGCGTGGGCGAAAAAGTGGCTGCCGACCTGAACGCCGGGATAGAGCACAACGTGAGGCAGGATCGTGGCGTGGGCTCCGAGGCGGACACCGGAACCGACGACGACGTATGCGCCGATGTGGGCGTTTGGGCCGATGACGGCGGTGGGATGGACGACCGCAGTGTGATGAATTCCGGGCGCGTAGGAGGGCGGCTCATAGAAGAGGCCGAGAGCGCGCGAGAAAGCGTGGTAGGGATTCTTGATGCGCAGCGTTGCGGCGGAGATTTCCTGAAATTCAGGCTCGACGAGGACGGCTGCGGCGTGCGTGGTGCGGGCGAGCGCGGTGTAGCGCACATTGGCGACGAAGGTGATTTCGGTCGGGCCGGCTTCTTCAATGCCTTTGACGCCGGTAATTTCAAGGTCTGGGTTGCCGCGGAGTTCCGCGCCCAGCTTCGTTGCCAATTCACCAAGCTTCATTGAGGAAATTGTAAAGGGTTGGGCCTGATGGGCGCGTTGCAGGACTGGTGATCTCTGGTTAGCTAGGGCTGGTGCAATGCGCGATGGCACGCGATTTCAAATTTCGGGATCGACAGAATCGGCAGTGCCTTTCACTTCTGCTGTGCGCGTCGCTTTGTGCCTACGCCACAAACTTAGAGGAATGAAAACGAAATACCCCGTGCACACGCCAAACGAAAGAAAGCTCAGCAGCGCACACGCCGATTGCAGAAAATGCAGAAGAGAATGCGCGGTTCTGACATAGGCGCCTATCCAGTTCGAGGACGCGAAGAGCAAAAGCGCAGTCCCGCCGAACGCGACGCACCGCAACGCGCACTTCTTGGCGTTGAGGTGATGTTCTCTTTCTCGCCAGACCTTATAGGCAACGACAATCCCAAGTGCTGGCGCGATAACGAAGAAAGTCAGCAGCTCCAATGCGTCCATCAACGACAGGTAGCGAGGGTACATATGTGCGATCCAGATGTGGTAGTAACAGTATAGTCCGAGCTTGGATCGACAACTCCGTCAACCAATTCATCTAGCCGGCTAGCGTGCCGGCGGCGCGAGGTCGGGAACGGCGGGGACGGCGGTTTGCGGCGGCGCTTGCAGCGTGTGGGCGGCGGATTGCGCAGCATCGAGCGTTGCGCCGGGAATGATGCCGAGAACGAGCGTGGCGGCGACAGCGAGGAACAAGGCTGCGATGACGGCCGCGCCGACCGCGGGCTTGGGAGCGGCGACCTTCTGGTCGTCCGATGGTCGCTGGGCCGCGACGACTACGAGGCGAAGGTAATAAGCGGCGGCCAAGCCTGAGTTGAGCAGGCCGATGATGGCGAGAGCGATGGCGCCGCCACCGACCGCAGCCGCGAAGGAGTAGAACTTGCCGAAGAAGCCGCCGGTGAAGGGAATGCCGATGAGCGACAGGAGGAAGAAGATGAGCAGGCTGCCGAGGATTGGCGAACGGTAGACGAGGCCGCGGTAGTCGTCGATGAGAGAAAGCTGCTCGTCGTAACCGGCGACGAGAGTGACGACGGCAAAGATTCCGACATTCATGGCGGCGTAGGCGGCGATGTAGAAGCTGGCGGCGGCGATGCCGATTTCGCCGATGCCGGCAAAGGCGGCGAGCAGGTAGCCGGCGTGGGCGATGGCGGAGTAGGCCAACATGCGTTTGACGTTCTGCTGGCGAAGGGCCGCGAGGTTGCCGACGGTCATGGAGAGGACGGCGACGATCCAGAGCAGCGGCGCCCAGAGAGAGCGGAGATGCGGGAACATCTCATAGACGACGCGAAGGAGCAGGGCGAAGGCGGCGGCTTTGGGCGCGGTTGAGAGCAGCGCGACGACAGGCGAGGGCGCGCCTTCGTAAACATCGGGCGTCCAGACGTGGAAGGGCGCGGCGGAGACTTTGAAGAGAATGCCGACCAGCATGAGCGCCAGCGCGGCGAGAACGAGGGCTTGATTCTGCGCGGCGGGGGCGAGCAGGGCGATCTGGTAAATCTGCGTGGTTCCGGTTGCGCCGAAGATGAGCGCGATGCCGTAGAGCAAAAAAGCAGTAGCGAAAGAGCCGAGGAGGAAGTATTTGATGGCGGCTTCAGGGCCGCGGCCGGTGTGCTTGCGCCAGCCGGCAAGGATGTAGGTGGAGATGGAGGAGATTTCGAGGGCGATGAAGACGACGAGGAGCTCGACGGCGGAGGTGAGCAGGCACATGCCGACAGCGCCGAAGACGATGAGGGCGTAGAACTCGCCCTGGTGGTGGGTGTTTTCGGGCAGCGTGTCAAGCGAGAGCAGGAGGGCGACGAGGACGATGCCGCAGATGAGGATGTGGAAGAAGACGGTGAAGGCGCTGGTCTCGACGGTCGAATAGAAGCCGGTTCCTTCAGGCAGGGAGAGCTGCCATACGCTGGCCCAGAGGGCGATCGTGGTTCCGATTGCGGCGATCCAGCCGAGTGGGCGGCGCGGCCACGCGGGCGGTAGCGAAGCGTCGGTCAGCATGATGACGACGCCGCTCAGCGCGAGGATGACCTCGGGGAGGATGCGGTCGATGTCGGGAACTGGGTTCACCGCTGGACCTCCGAGGAGGATGAAGTTGGGCCAGCTCTCCGCTGCGCGGTCGAGTGCAATTCGACGACCGGCGGTGGATGGACGCCGGTGCGAATGGTGTTGAGCCAGAGGTTGGGCGCGAGACCCATCACAAGCATGAGGACAACGAGCGGCGTGAGGATGGCGAGCTCGCCAAAATGGAGATCGGCGGAGGGTTTGGATGCTGTGAGCGCGCTTTCAGGGCCGTAGAAGATGCGCTGCACGAGCGAGAGCATGTAGGCCGCGCCGAGAATGATGCCGACCGCGGCAGCGACGGCCCAGGGACGGCTGACTCCGGCGAAGGTGCTGGAAAGGATGATGAACTCGCCGACGAAGCCGCTCAGCATGGGCAGGCCGATCATGGCGAGGGAGGCGATGACGAAATAACTGGTTACGCGGGGCATCTTGGCGGCAAGACCGCCATAAGAGTTGATGAGGCTTGTGGCGTAGCGAATTTCAAGCGCGCCGAGCAGCAGAAAGAGCGCGGCGTCAACCACGCCGTGAGAGAGGATTTGATAAACGCCGCCAGCCCAGCCGAGGAAAGTGAGGCCGTAGATGGCGAGGACGATGAGGCTGAGGTGGCTGAGTGCGGCGAAGGCCATAAGACGCCAGAAGTCGTGCTGGACGAGCGCGAGGCAAGCGCCATAGAGGATTCCAATGACGGCGAGCGCGATGAGGAGCGGCGCGATGGCGCGGGACTGGGCTGGGAAAAGTCCCACGTGGAAACGAAACATGGAGTAGAGGCCGAGTTTGCCAGCGACGACCATGGCGAGCGCGACGGGAGCTTCGTTGTAGGTGTCGGCGAGCCAGCCGTGGAGCGGGAAGACGGGAACCTTGACCGCGAAAGCGAAAAGAAATGCGAGCGCGACCCAGTAGAGCGCGCCCGCCGGAAGAACGCCGCTGGCGGTCTGGTACTGGAGATCGGCGAAGTTAAAGGTGTGGGTCTTCGCGTAGAGCCACAAGATGGCGACGAGCAGAGGGGCGGACGGGATGAAGGTGAAGAGGAAGAACTTGAGCGCGGCGCGAGGGCCCTCTTTGCGGCCGTACATGGCGATGAGGATAGCCATGGGGACGAGCGAGAGCTCCCAGAATCCGTAATAGAGCATGAGGTCGAGCGAGACGAAGACGCCGAACATGGCGGTCTGCTGGACGAGAAAGAGCGAGTAGTAAACCTTGCGGCGGGTCTGGATGGCGCTCCAACTGGCGATGACGCCAACGGGCGCTAGCAGGCCGACGAGGACGACGAGCCAGAGACTGAGGCCGTCGACACCGACGTGGTAGAAGATGGCGGGGCTCTCGATCCAGGGAATGTTGCGCTCGAATTGGAAGCCGGACTGGCCGGAGATGAAGTGCGCGGGAAGATGAAGCGTGAGGAGGAAGGTGACGAGGGTCGTGGCGAGCGCGATCCAGTTCGGCAGCTTGGCGCGGTCGGGCAAGAGCGCGACGAGGACCGCGCCCGCGAGAGGAACCAGCAGGATGAGGGTGAGAATGGATTGGTCGATACTTGTCATTCTCAGTGCCCCGCCTGTCCGGCTTGAATCACGGTGATGTGACTTACCTTGAAGATGGCTTCGGAATGGAAGAAGGGAAGACTCCATGCATGGGGCGAGCCCGTGAGAAGCAGGAATAGAAGCACGGCGGCGGCTCCGGCGGCCAGCCAAGCGGCGTAGGAGCGCAGATTGCCGGACTGCCAGCGCTGGAGGATCATTCCGGCGAGGCTGGCGATGCCGGCGAGAAGCCAGGCGAGGCCTGCGAGCATAAGGTCAACTCCGCCCAAAACGAATTTCGAAAAGGCGAAGAGCGGCTTGACGATGACCGCGCCGTAGATCTCGTCGACGTAGTACTTGTTCAGGAGCAGCTTGTAGCCGGTGGGAAGCGCGGCGGCGAGCTGGGCGGGGCGCTCGGTCTTGCGGCGGTAGTATTTGTCGGCAATCAGCCAGCCTTCAAGCGCGACGAGAACGGCGGCGACGCTAAGGATGAATTCGAGGCCGGGATTGCCGGTGGGCATGGGGCGATGCGCGGAGGCCGCGGGAGCGAGGTAAGCGCTGAACCGATCGAGGCCGATCCATCCGCCACAGACGGAGAGCACGGCCAGAATGACGAGCGGGACCAGCATCGATAGCGGCGTGGCATGGTGATGGCCAGTTTCGCTGCGCGGCTCGCCAAGAAAAGTGAGATACCAGAGACGGAACATGTAGAACGATGTGAGGAGAGCCGTGACGAGGCCGACAAACCAGAGAAGTTTTCCACCGGTTCCATCGAGGAATGCAGCGTAAAGGATGGGGTCTTTCGAGAAGAAGCCGGCGAAGGGCGGGAAACCGGCCATGGCGAAGACGGCCGCGGTCATGGTCCAGAAGGTGACGGGAAGTTTGGTGCGCAGGCCGCCCATTTTGCGCAGGTCCTGCTCGCCGCCCATGGCGTGGATGACGGAGCCGGCGGCGAGGAAGAGCAGCGCCTTGAAGAACGAGTGCATGACGAGATGGAAGATGGCCGCGGAGTAGGCCGCGACTCCGCAGGCGAGGAACATGTAGCCGAGTTGAGAAATGGTGGAGTAGGCGAGAACGCGCTTGATGTCGTTTTGGACGAGGCCGATGGTGGCGGCGAAGAGAGCGGTGGCGGCGCCGACGATGGCGACGGTCCAGAGCGCGATGGGCGCGCGATCGAACAGCAGATGCGTGCGAGCGATCATGTAGACGCCTGCGGTGACCATGGTGGCGGCGTGGATGAGCGCGGAGACGGGCGTGGGGCCTTCCATGGCATCGGGTAGCCAGATGTAGAGAGGGAGCTGCGCGCTTTTGCCGGCAGCCCCAACGAGCAAGCACAGACAGATGAGGGTGAGGACCGTGCCGTGCAACGCGGGTTCGAGGGAGAGGTGAGCCGCGATTCCGCCGAAGCTGAGCGTGCCGAAGGTTGAAAGCACGAGGAAGATGCCAATGAGAAAGCCGAAGTCGCCGATGCGGTTGACGATGAAGGCCTTCTTGCCGGCGTCGGCGGCGGAGTTGCGCTGGAACCAGAAGCCGATGAGCAAGTAGGAGGCGAGGCCGACACCTTCCCAGCCGACGAACATGAGGAGGAAGTTGCCGGCCAGGACCAGGACGCTCATGAAGAAGAGGAAGAGATTGAGGAAGCTGAAGTAGCGCGCGTAGCCGGGGTCTTCGCGCATGTAGCCGACGGAGTAAACGTGGATGAGGAAGCCGACTCCGGTGACGACGAGGAGCATGACCGCGGAAAGCTGATCGAGGACGAAGGTGAAATCGACGCGAAGCGCGCCGATAGCGAGCCAGGGATAGGAGAGCGATTCGACAGCGGGGAGGGCAAGAGCGGTGACCTGCCCGCAGCCGCGACAGCTTGACGCCGCGCTGATGATGGTGGCCCCGAAGTCACTCAGAACCAGAACGAAGGATGCAAGGGGCGCGAGCACGCCGATGGCCGAGACGAGCCGCCGGGGCAGCCGGGAGCCGAGGATTCCGTTGAGCAGGAAGCCCACGAACGGAAACAGCGGAATCAGCCAGAGATGTGCGGACTCGTTCATAGCTTCATCAGGTCGATGCGGTCGACGGCCAACGTGGAGCGCGCGCGGAAGACAGCGATGATGATGGCGAGGCCGACGGCGGCTTCAGCGGCGGCGACCATCATGACGAAAAAGACAAAGATCTGGCCCCGCACCTCGTGCCACTGGTAGGCAAAGGTGACGAAGGAGAGATTGACGGCGTTGAGCATGAGCTCAATGGACATGAAGACGGTGATGAGATTGCGCTTGATGAGAAAGCCGACGACGCCAAGGCAGAACAGGACGGCACTCAGAAGCAGATACCAGGAGAGCGGGACGTCGTGTTGAAGGAAGCTCACTTTTCGGCCGTCCTTTCCGAGGCGCCGATCTTCGAACCTTCAGCATGTGCGAGCGCGACCGCGCCAAGGATAGCGATGAGGATGAGCACCGAAGTGACTTCAAAAGGAAGCAAGAGTTCGTGGAATAGGACCTGGCTGAGAAGCTCCAGGTTCGATTGACCGGGCGCGTTGCTAAGCCCTTCGCCGAGATGCGCGGCACCAAGGCCCTGCATGTGAAGAACGATGGTGGCAAGGACGGCGAAGAGGACGACGACCGCAGGAAAACCGACGCGGGATGCGGCGCGGCTGCCGAGGGTGTGCTCTTCGCGGCCGGCGTTGAGCAGCATGACCACGAAGGTGAAGAGCACCATGACCGCGCCGGAGTAGACGATGATCTGGGCGATGGCGAGGAACTCCGCGCCGAGCAGCAGGTAGAGGACAGCGAGGGAGGTCATGACGACAATGAGCGAAAGAGCGCTGTTGATGGGATGGGTCTGCAACAGGAGATTGATGGCTCCCGCGAGGCAGAATCCGGCAAAAAGGAAGAACAGGATCAGGTGCATCGTCGTTCGAGGAAAATCCCTCCCGATTGTAAATGAGCGCGATTCGACATCGGGATCGAGGCGCGCACTCAGCGACAGGCAAGCCAGAGGCTTGTTCCCACAATGTTGAGGATGGCGAGCGGAAGCAGATAGCGCCATCCAAAGTTCATGAGCTGGTCATAGCGGAAACGGGGCAATGTTCCACGCACCCAGACGTAGAGACAGAGAAACAGGAAAACTTTGAGGACGAACCAGAAGAGGGGGAGAAATGCGTTGAGAAAGTTGCTCTGGAACGGGCCCATCAGGTCGCCGAGGGGGCTGGTCCAGCCGCCAAGAAAGAGCAGCGTGGCCACGCAACCGACGTTGATCATGTTGCCGTACTCGGCCATGAAAAACATAGCGAACTTCATGGAGCTGTACTCGGTGTGATAGCCGCCGGTCAGCTCGCTTTCGGCTTCAGGCAGATCGAAGGGCGAGCGATTGGTTTCGGCAAATGCGGCCATCAGATAAATGAAGAAGGCCAGAATCTGTCCCCCGCCGGCAATGTTCCAGGTTGCGGCGCCGAGGGTGGCTTGCTGCTCGACGATGGTGCGCAGGTTGAGCGATCCGGCGTGGAGAACGACACCGACGAGCGAGAGGCCGAGCGCTAATTCGTAGCTGATGAGCTGCGCTGAGGAGCGGAGCGAACCGAGCAGGGAGTATTTGTTGTTCGACGACCAGCCAGCTAGGGCGATGCCGTAAACGCCGATGGAAGTGATGCCGAGAATGACGAGCAGGCCGACGTTAATATTGGAGATCTCAAAGAGATCGAAGCCGTGCGGGCCCATGCCGGGCGCGCCAAACGGAATAACGGCAATGGCGATGAGCGCGCAACCGAGCGAGATGATGGGCGCGAGGAGATAGATCGGCCGATAAACGGCGGCTGGAATCAGATCTTCCTTGAGGAAGGATTTGGCGCCGTCGACAAGCGGCTGCAGGAGGCCGAAGGGACCGACGCGGCTGGGGCCCCAGCGGTTCTGAATGCGGCCGACGAGCTTGCGCTCAAGGAGCACGGTGTAGGCGATGCCGAGCAGCATCACCACCGTGACCACGGCGACCTTGGCGAGGCTCCAAAGAAAGAATGCGAAGATCGTCACGTGCGTTTGGCCTTCTTCGAAGTGCGAGCGGGCAGGTTAGCAAGTCAGCGGCGGCTGCGTTTTCAGTCGGCTGCGGATTTTGCGAGTTCTTTTGATTGATGTTGCTCTAGCTGGTTGAGCGCTGTGCTGAATCGGCCCAGCGCGCCTGAGGTGAAGAGCGTGTCGTGAGCGGGAACGATGAGTTCCGGTCGAGCGAGCGCAGAGACGGGAACAAATCCCGGTGAGGCCGGCTCGGTGTGCACGTCGTTGCCAGCGAAAAGATTGATGCGATCGAGGGTGTAGCCGGGGACGAGGCGTTCGATTTCGTCGAGCGCAGCGAGAGGATCGAAGGGGCTGAGTTTGGGTTCGAGGCCGTTGGCTTCGAGCCAGACTGCGTGACGGTCGGCTTCGCCTGACTGCGCGCCGCGCGACTGGCCGAGATCGCCGGTAATTCCACGCCTGCCGAAGGGAACCAGCGTGCTGACATCGACGCCCATGCCTCCGGCTAGGCGAACGAGAATTTCGAAGTCGGGTTTGACGCCGGCACGGTCCGCAGCTTTGCGGACGATCTGAATGTCGCCGAAGGTGTTGGTGACAGAGCCCGATTTCTCGTAGAGGCTGGCGGCGGGAAAGACAACGTCAGCAAGAGCCGCCGTCTCGGTGAGGAAAAGATCCTGAACGATGAGGAAAGGATGTTGGAGCGAGGCAGGATTGAGTTTGGCGCGAGAGACAGGGTCGGCGCCGACAACGAGAAGCGCGCCAAGATCGCCTGCGGCTGCTGCGTCGAGCATTTGCGGCAACGATTTGCCGGGCGCGGCGGGGAGGTTGGTGTATTCGGCGAAAGCGCCGGGCGCGGTGACCGGAATGTAGCCGGGGAGCAGGTCGGGGAAAAGGCCCATATCGGCGGCGCCGCGTGAGTTTGAGTGGTCTCCGAGATAGGCGAATTTTACGTTTCCGCGTTTGATGCCCCAGGCGATGAGATCGTCGACGGCTGCGCCGCGAAATTCTTCGCCAAAGATAACGATCAGCGATTGTTCCGCGAGGATTGCCTTGCTGAATTCGGTTCGGCCGGCGTCGAGTGAGGCGGCGAGCTTGCCGTACTCGTTCGGACGAAGCTCGCGCGTGGCTTTGGCCTGGCGAGCGAGCTTGATCGACCTCGAATTTGCGACATAGAGGCGGGCGCGGTTGAGGCGCACGTTGGTGCGAAGCAGCCAGGCGAGAAGCGGATGCTCATCGGTGGGATTACCGCCGACGAGGAGGACTGCGCAGGCGGAAGCAATGTCGCGCAGGCTGGCGGTCTTGCCGGGATGGCCTGCGAGGGCGCGGGCGAAGGACGCGTAGTCCGTGGTGCGCTCGTGGTCGATGTTGTTGGTGCCAAGAACCGTGCGCGCAAACTTTTGCAGCAGATAGTTCTCTTCGTTCGTTGTCCGGTTGGAACCGATGACGCCGATAGCGCTGCCGCTGCGCGTGTCGCGGATTTCCTTCAACTTGCCGGCGGCGACGCGGATCGCGTGCTCCCATGTGGCAGGCTCGAGCCTGCCTTGGGAGTTGCGGACGAGAGGCTGCGTGAGGCGGTCGGGACTTTCAACGAAATCGAAGCCGAAGCGGCCCTTGGCGCAGAGGAAGTCGCCATTGATCCCGCTCTTGTCGCGATTGTCGGCGCGGACGATCGCGGAGCCATCGTTGGCCTGGCGAACGCCGAGAGTGACTTTACAGCCGTCGGAGCAATGCGTGCAGACGGTCGAGACGTGATTCATTTCCCAGGGCCGGGTCTTGTAGCGATAGCTGCCGCTGGTGAGCGCACCCACGGGGCAAACGTCGATGCACATGCCGCATTGCTCGCAATCGAGCCGGGTGCCGTCGTTGGGAGCGATGACGGAGCCGACGGCGCGGTTCTGCACGCCGAGGGCCCACACGTCCATGCCTTCGCCGCAGATGCGGATGCAGCGGTAGCAAAGGATGCAACGCGGGCGATCGTAGAAAACGGCGGGCGACCACTCCTGCTCCTCGCGATGATGCTTGACCTCGACGAACTGGCTCTCGCCGGCGCCGTACTTGAAATTCATGTCCTGCAGTTCGCACTCGCCGCCGGCGTCGCAGACGGGGCAGTCGAGAGGGTGGTTGCCCAGAACCAGCTCGATCATGGCTTTGCGCGCCTGCGCGATCTCTTCGGACTCAGTGATGAAGACCTGGCCTTCCGCGACCTGCGTAGTGCAGGCGGTTTGCAGTTTGGGCACTCTTTCCTGGCGCACCAGGCACATGCGGCAGGCGGCCTGCAGCGAGAGACCGGGATAGTAGCAGAACGCCGGAATCTCGATGCCCGCTTTGCGGCAGGCGTCAATGAGCAGCGTTCCCGCGGGTGCGGTGAGCTTTTTTCCGTCGACTGTGAAGGTTACGTCGGGCATTTTTTCTCGTTCGATCGCGGTCTTGCAGAAATCTTCCTTCTGTTTATACGACGGTCAGTTGCGGCACGCCTTCCCGTGCGTACGGGCAGGGCTTGCCGTTCAGGTGATCTTCAAACTCCTTGCGAAACTTCTTGACGAAAGCGATGGTCGGCATTGCGGCGGCGTCGCCGAGCGGGCAGAAGGTGCGGCCCAGCATGTTTTCGGCGAGGTACTGGATGTTGTCGATGTCGCTCCTAGTTCCGAAACCGGCGTGGAAGCGGGTGAGCGATTTCTTGAGCCAGTCGGTTCCTTCGCGGCAGGGGATGCACCAGCCGCAGCTCTCGTGCGCATAAAAACTGATGGTGCGGAGTGCGAATTCGACGATGCAGGTCTGGTCGTCGATCACAACCACGCCACCTGATCCGAGCATGGAGCCGGCCTTTCCCACCTGGTCGAAGTCCATGCCGACGTTTTCGATCTCTTCGGGGAGCAGGACGGGAGTGGACGAGCCTCCGGGCACGACGGCTTTCAACTTGCGGCCGCCGCTGATGCCGCCGGCAACGTCGTAAATCATCTTCTTGAGACTGTAGCCCATGGGCAGCTCGTAGACGCCGCGGCGCTCGACGTGGCCGCTGATGCAGAAGAGGCGCGTGCCGCCGTTGCGCGGGGTACCGACGGCTGCGTAAGGCGCCCCGCCCATATTAATGATGTGGGGCACGGTGGCGATGGTCTCAGCGTTGTTGATGACCGTGGGACCGCCGTAGAGGCCGACGACGGCCGGGAAGGGCGGCTTGATGCGTGGAATGCCGCGCTTGCCTTCGAGCGACTCCATGAGCGCGGATTCCTCGCCGACTTCGTACGCGCCCGCGCCGGTCTGCGTGATGATCTGGAATTCGTTTTCGGTTCCGAAGATGTTCTTGCCGAGAAAGCCGCGATCGTAGGCGTCAGCGACGGCGCGCTCCATGATTTCGAGAAGATAGCGATATTCGCCGCGCAGATAAATGAAGCCCATCTTCGCGCCGACGGCGAGACCCGCGACGATTGTGCCCTCGATGACGGAATGAGGATCGTGCAGGAAGATGAGGTGATCTTTGCAGGTGCCGGGCTCGCTTTCGTCGCCGTTGACGAGGATGTACTTGGGCTTTGCGGATTGCTTGGGGACGAAGGACCACTTCATGCCTGCGGAGAAGCCCGCACCGCCACGGCCGCGCAGGCCGCTGGCCTTCATCTCTTCGACGATCCAGTCCGGGCCCTGTGCGAGGCATTTTTTCACGGCCTCGTAGCCGCCGAGCTCGATGTAGCGATCAATGTTGGTGGCTCCCATGCCAAAGCGCCTGGAGACGATCTTGACTTCATCGGGATGGGAGACGAGTCTAGGCATCCGGGGTTTTGCCTTTCTGTTTGGCTTTGCCGCGATAGCCGCTGAGGATGCCGGGCACGAGATCGGGCTTGAGCTCGTCGTGGAATTCGTAGTTGACCTGAATGGCCGGGGCCCAGCAACAGGCGCCGATACACTCAACCTCTTCGAGAGAGAAGAGGCCGTCTGCGGTAACGCCGTTGGGGCCGACGCCGAGCTCTTCGCGGAAACGCTCGTAGACTTCGTAGGCTCCGCGCAACATGCAACTGATGTTGGTGCAGACCTGGATGTTGAACTCGCCGGCGGGCTTGAAGCGAAGCATGGAGTAGTAGGTGGCGACGTTGCGCACCTCGAGCTCAGTGATGCCGATGCGGCGGGCGATTTCGGCGACAACGGCGTCGGAGAGATAGCCAACTTCGTCCTGCGCGTAGAGCAGCATGGGAATGAGGGCGGATCGACGAACAGGATACTTCTGGACGAGCGCGTCGAAGCGCGCAGCCAGCGCGGGCGAGAAGACAGACGCGGGTTCGGACTTGGCCTTCTTCGGACTCATCGCATGATCTCCCGTGCCCATTGTTCTGCGGCCAGATCCATTGCTTCCTCTTGGGTTCCGCTGCGCAGGGTTCCGGATTCGGTCAGTTCCATGGTTCCCATGCTTCCATTTTCTCGCGTCCAGGTTACGGTTGAGTTGCACCGAGTGAGACGCAGCCACTTTTCGTTGTGACGGACGGTAATTTCTTCCTCGGACAGCTCGACGGCGGCCTCTCGTCTCGAGTGGAGGCCATGCGCTGCGGTGTAGCTACGGAGCAGGGAAGTGAGAGAAACCCAAAACTCCGTAACCAACCGTGGATCGAGGGCGACCGGTGAGCTTGCACCGGACCTGTCGAATGTTGCAGGAGTTTCCGGCGTCAAACGAATTCCCCCATCATGAGCGCGGAGACAATCTCAACTGCAATCCTGTCGGGAGAGTATCCGAAGGTCACCTTCTTAGTCTCCCCGATCGGTGAACCTCGCAAATGCGCTGCCTCCGGGTTCACGAAATAGTCCTTTCTCGAGATCTCGCAGCGATTCGGCGGGCCAAAGATCATGGCCCTGACTCGTCCTTTTGATTCGTTCAACTCCACGCTGCACAGCAAGGCGGTTCCAAAGGTCAGCGAGAGTCTTCCCAGGAAGCCGGGAATGAAGATCCGCTCAATGGTTGACAGTCCCCGCTTGCGAAGTTCCTCATTGGCCTTTCCAACTTCCTCTTCGACATTCGTCTTGACACTTTCATAAAACGCGGCCGGGTCGATACCATTTCTCGCCAGTCTCTTACGGGCCGAACTGCCGGCCCGCACCGAACTACTTAACCTGTCTGCTAACACACCGTAATCGGTCACGGCGTCCCCTAATTTACCTGTCAATTTCTTCCAAAATTATCGGTCAATTTCTCCCAAAACTATATCGATGGAGCCGATGACGGCGACCAAGTCGGCGATCAGGCGGCCTTTGCACATGGTTTCGATGGCCTGCAGCGTGGTGAACGAAGGATAACGCATGTGAACTCGGTAGGGCTTGGAAGTGCCGTCAGAGACCACGTAGTAGCCCATCTGGCCGTGGCCGCACTCAATCCCTTGATAGACCTCGCCGGCCGGAACGTTGAAGCCTTCGGTGACGATTTTGAAGTGATGGATGAGGGCCTCCATCTCAGTCTTCATCTTCTCGCGGTCGGGAAGAACGATCTTGGGCGCATTGGCTTTGACCGGCCCTGCGGGCATGCCGTCGAGGGCTTGCTGGACGATCTTTGTGCTCTCGCGCATTTCGACGAGACGGACCACGTATCGCGCCCAGGTGTCGCCGACGGTTGAGGTGGGCACGTTGAACTGGAACTTCTCGTAACTGGAGTAGGGCATGTCGCGGCGGAGATCGATATCGACGCCGGAGGCGCGCAACGGTGGGCCGGTGACTCCGAATGCAATTGCATCGGCTGCAGAAAGATAGCCAACACCCTTCAAGCGATTCATGAAGATTGGATTGCCCGTGAGCAGGTTGGAATATTCGTCGATTTTTTCGGGGAATGTGGTGATAAAGTGCTGCACGCGGTCGAGCCAGTCGAGCGGCGGCTCCATGGAGAGTCCGCCGATGCGAAAGTAGCTGGTCATCATGCGCTGGCCGGCGACGGCTTCGAAGAGACGGAGAATTTCCTCGCGCTCGCGGAAGGTGTAGAGAAAAACGGTGAGGGCGCCAATGTCCATGGCGTGAGTGCCGAGCCAAATGAGGTGCGAGTTGAGGCGGCTGAGCTCGGTGAGCAGGACGCGAATCCACTGAGCGCGGTCGGGAATCTCCAGGCCGAGCAGTCTTTCGACAGCCAGGCAGTAGCAAAGATTGTTGGAGAGCGGGTCGAGGTAGTTGATGCGATCGGTGAGCGGGACGACCTGCTGGTAGAACTTGGCCTCGCAGGTTTTTTCGATGCCGGTGTGCAGATAGCCGATCTCGGGCTGGACGCTGACAATCACTTCGCCGTCAAGCTCGACGATGAGGCGCAACACGCCGTGCGTGGCGGGGTGCTGAGGGCCCATGTTGAGGATCATGCGGCGCGGGCCGGCGCTTTCGACGGCGGGGAGCTCGAGGACGGGCGCGCCGGGGCTTGTGCTCATCAGCGGTATCCCTCCACCGGGTAGTCCTTGCGCAGGGGATGGCCCTGCCAATCGTCGGGCAGCATGATGCGGCGCAGATCGGGATGGCCGCCGAAATGGATGCCGAAGAGATCGAAGACTTCGCGCTCGTAGTAGTTGGCGCCGGGCCAGACGGGAGTGATGGAGTCGACGGTGGGATCGGCCTCGTCGAGCATCACGCGCAGGCGGATGCGCTCTTTAAAGGCGTGCGAAAGGATGTGGTAGCTCAACTGGAAGCGGGGCGTGGCGGGGAACCAGTCGACGGCGGTCATGTCCTCAAAGAAGTTGTAGCCCGCTTTCTGAACAGTGATGCAGGCGGCGACGATTTCCGTAGCTGCGATGGTGAGGGTGAGCTCGCCGAAGTCGAAGCGTGCGTCGGTAAAGGCCTGCGAATTCCAGGCCTCGAGGGCCTTGATGGCGGGATGATCCGGCAGTCCTTCGAGGACCGCTTGCTTGCCGGTGAGGGTGGGTGGTTGGCTCGTCATCCTTAAGCCTTATCTCCTCAAGAATTGCTTCCAGTTGCGCAATGATCTTGTGAATCGCGGAAAGAATTGACCACTGATCACTGTTCACTGCATTAAAGGTCTGCTTTGTCGTGGCTCCAGTTCAAGATCCCTTTGCGCACGATGTAATAGAGTCCGACGGCGACAAAGCCGAGGTAGACGAGCATCTCCCAAAAACCGAAGAGGCGGGAGCCGGTGATGTGCGGAAGCTGGCGGTAGATGACGGCCCAGGGCATCATGAAGACCATTTCCACGTCGAACACGATGAAGAGGACAGCGACCAGATAGAAGCGCACGCTGAAGCGGCCGCGGGCATCGCCGACGGCCTGAATGCCGCACTCGTAAGCGTCGAGCTTGACCTTGGTGTTGCGATGGCGGCCAACGAACCACGAGGCCACAACCATGGCCACCCCAACGAAAACGGCGGCGAGAATCTGCAAGAGCAGAGGGAGATACTGCCAATCATATGGAGTTGGATTCATCGCCCAGCCCGAAGGAATTGGATAGCAAACCACCTGAATCGCCGAAGAAAAAGCAGCTCCGGCAAATGAAAACCTAGCTTGAGATTAGGTTTTCGCGCCTCTCCAGTCAAGGCGAGGCGCGGTGTGCGGCGGGGAAGGGCTTTGCTGGGCTGAGGATAAGGGCTGAGTATGAGCAAGTTGATTCACGAGCCAGGTTACCAAAGGAATTGTTTATCAAGGTTGTGTGAGCTTGGTCACAGGATTTCCCGGTTCAATCCATCAAATATACTTGTGCGCCAATTCGGGACAGCACTTCCGTAATCTGTCCCCTTCAATGGGTTGCGCCGAAGAACCGGGTTGAGGATAGACTGCATGGGCTCCTGTTCAACGACGAGTAGTTTCCCGGTTTCGGCTCCGATTCCCGTTTCACTCGCGAACCCAGGCCGCGCACGTCGCCGGCGAATTTCGCCCGAGGCGGGCCGCGCGCTGGAGATTCTGGGACACTCGATCGAATACCTGACGGACGAGTTCGTGCATGCGGGAGGGTCGTTGAGTGCGCACAACGCGCAAGTGGAAGCTGTGCAACTGCTGATGGCAATCAACCGGCAGATTTACTTTGCGTGCCCTGAAGTGCCGAGCATGGGCGAGCGCTGGCGTGCGATGGTGCATCTGCGCACGGCGTGAGAAGCAGCTAACAGCTATCAGCCTTCAGCTTGTATGTGCGACTGCGAAGGCCGAGTTAGATTACATAGTGTAAAGCAGACCATAGAGATTCACTTGTGCTGTCCCGTCCCTGACCGCAAATCCGCCCGCGGCGGAGGCCGGGGATGGGACAGCCAACGCCATTATTCCGGTTAAGGCTGATCGAGTCCGTACAGGAAGCGAAGACTTGGAAGACTCGATCGCATTTTGTGGCCAATCGCCCGCCCTAAGAATTTTGTTACGGCTTCGAAGCGCTGCATGGAGACGGTCCTGTCGTCGAGATCGAGACCGAAGCTGGCCAGAAGCCTGTCTTGTTGCTCCTGCGGCCAGTTGGGCCGATCGTTCCATGCCTCGATATTGCCGGCCCTGACCGCCTCGTTGCCGCCATGGGCGAATTCCGCCAGCTGCAGCCACCGCCTGGTGAGGGCTTGAGCAGAGTCGCTGGCCGGGTCCAGATCAATGTCCGCTTCGATCTCGGCGAAGACTTGCCGCATCGCCAGCATATTTTTCTTGCGGTCTTCAGCAAGCGTTTGTTCGGCGATACGTTTCTTATCAAGCCAGGCTTGATCGGTGTAATACTTCCGCATCGAGTTCTCTTGTGGCTGCATGTCGATCACCTCCATAATCTTTCGCAGAATGGATGCGTCGGTTGTCTGCCCTGATCGAATGACCTTTTCCGCTGCCTCAATGGCCACGACGGCGCGGTCGATCAGTTTTCGCTTTTCGGCTAGGGCTTCGCGCTGCACATGCAGCGCATCGGAGAGCGTCAGCGGCCCGTGTTTCAGCAGCAGCTTGATCTCCTGAAGCGGAATACCCAGGAACTTGAGTGCGGCGATCTGTTCCAGGCATTCCAGCTCTTCCAGACGATAGATGCGAAACCCGGAGGTTCCGCGCTGGGGCTTGAGCAAACCAATGCGATCATAGTGGTGCAACGCTCGAACGGTTACTCCTGCCAATTTCGCGAATTTGCCAATCCGGTAGCTGCTGTTCATCGCTCTGGAGACCATAGTCGGGCCTGACGCAGGGTCAAGGTCAAGCGGAGAATTGGCTCTTAAACTCGTTGAACAAGCCGGGCGGGAACGGACGGAGCGAGCAGGGGCCTTCAAGGCCCCTGATAAACCGCGCAGCACGTCGTCGCCTTCAGGCCCGGATGCCTCAAAAAATGCAATCAGCCCAGCCGGCCCAGAGCCTGCGCTGAGCGAAGTCGAAGGTGCCGGATCCTCGAATGCTTAGAGCTGAAGGCTGACGGCTGTCTTACTGGCCGAAGAGGAGAACTCCGAACAGGATGAGCCAGGCGAGGCCCATGGTGTGCCAGAACCAGGCGGTCGAGTCGACGGCGATCTGGCGGGATTCGACGCGCTTGAGGAGAGTGAGCGCGGAGATGCAGAAGACAAGCGCGAGTACGCCAATGACAAGATGAGCGGCGTGCAGGCCGGTAATGAGGTAAAAGAAGTAGCTGGCCGGCGTAGCTCCGAGGGTGAAGGCGAATCCTTGCGCAGTGAGCTGACGCCAGGCGGCGATCTGGCCGGCGAGAAACATCAAGCCTAGAACAAGCGTAGCACCGAGCCAGGGCAGGGTGCGGCGAAGAGCCGGCCGTCCCAGGCCAAGCCACTCCTCGAGCACGTCGAATTCGCGGAAGATGTGCTGGCGGGCGCGCTCCATGGTGAGCGTGCTGAGGAGCAGGACCGCCGTATTGAGGAAGAGGATGGGCGGCAAGAGAACTGGATGCCAGTCGCCAATCTGCTGAAGGGTTCGCGGATCCATGCGCGTGCCGGCCTGGCGCGCGTAGAAAAACGCCACAAGACCCACAAAGAACATCATGTCGCCGGCGAGGGCGCAGAAGACGAAGGCGCGCGTGCGGTGCAGCGCATCGCGCGGGCCGCGGCGCGGACTCCGCCAATCGTCGTCGCCTCCTCCGCCACCGCCTCCGGTGGGCCGGCGATCGACCGGCGGCTTGCCCCCGGTGCCGGGAGCTTTGCGCTCGACCTCGGACGGGATGGGAGTAAAGATAGGGGGCATGGAGAACCCTGTGAGGATGAATTTACCTCACTTTTGGTTGGACGCACCGAAAATCGGAAGAGGTGCCTGAGGGTGGGGAAAGAAGGCCTGCTTGCACCCATCGCCATCATTCCCTTGACAACATATGTATATTAGTACATAATGAGTTGGTGGCCTGGGAAGTTGAGTTCACGGAGGAGTTTGGCGCGTGGTGGGACGGGCTGTCGGTCGACGAGCAGAACAGCATTGCCGATGGCGTTTATGTTCTGGAAGAGTTCGGCCCAACACTGACTCGCCCACAGGCCGACACGGTTCGCGGCTCCAAGTATCCGAACATGCGTGAGTTGCGAATCCAGCACCAAGGCCGCCCTTATCGCGTTCTCTATGCCTTTGACCCGCGCCGTGTGGGCGTCCTTCTGATCGGAGGTGACAAGACGGGAAATAGCCGTTGGTACGAAGAGTTCGTGCCTAAGGCCGACACGATTTATTCGCAGCATCTACGCGAGATCGAGGAGTAAAGATATGGCACACAAGTGGTCTGAACTTGAAGCGAAGATGGGGCCGGAGCGGGTAGCCGCCGCCCGCGCCCGCGCACGAAAGATAATCGAGGAGATGCCGCTCCAGCAACTTCGCAACGCACGGGAGATGACGCAGACACGACTGGCCGAGGTGCTGGAAATGGACCAGGGAAACATCTCCAAGTTGGAAAAGCGTACCGACATGTACCTCAGCACGTTGCGCAGTTACGTTGAGGCGATGGGCGGGACGCTGGAGATCCGCGCAGTGTTTCCCGATGGGGATGTGAAGATCGATCTGCTGAACAAGCTGTCGGTCTGAGCGCCAACGTGGCGGGAATTCTGCAGCTGTGGTACCCCACCCTTTGCAAAAAAGAAGCGAAGGATGGGGCACCCGGCACCGGCTGTCGCACAAGTTGTTGCAGAGTATCGAGATTTTGACGCAGACCAAGGAAAAAGAAAATCCCAAAGTCTACCCCTTACATTTGAAGATTGGTATTGCGGTACGTTCTGCTCGGTGCCTAAAATCCCTCATCGGGCCAATTGGGGGCGATGATGGATCAGGGTTATAAGGTTGGTATTATGGACGCCGACGATAGAATTGGGGTGGTTGTCTACGGAAAACTTTACGGAGTAGGCGGCAATGGCTGTAGGGAGCGCAGGTTCCCTTCGCTCCAGGATGCATATCGCGCCATGAGTCAAGAAATATCGGGCATTACACCAAATGAAATGGTAGCACTTTACAGGCCGACCGGAGCCGAAGTTCTGTCACGGCCGCCAGGGAATCCAATGGATTGGGCTGCGTTTTTCAAACACACTATACCGTAGATTGGATTCTGGCTCGATCCACCTTGCACTTTTCTTGAGCACAAGAATGGTTCAATCGTGTGTGCGAGCGGACAGCGAGCGGCTGCCCCACCGCAGGTGGTTACCAGCCGCGAGTCTGCAAAAGCTGCGACTCTTCAATGGCTGCTGCGGCCAGGCCCTTCATGGTTCCCGTCACCTGCTCAGAGACCTCGGCGAGAATCTTGGGATCGTTCCAATGTGTCGTCGCGACGACGATGGCCTTGGCGCGCGACATGGCTTCTTCGCGCTCCTTGGGCGAGTTCTCGACATCGAGCGGCGTGGCGCGCTCTTTCATGAATATTCCCGAGCCGACGAAGACGGCTTCGGCTCCGAGTTGCATCATGAGCGCGGCGTCGGCGGGTGTGGCAATGCCCCCGGCGGAGAAGTTGGGCACAGGGAGCTTGCCGCTTTTCGCAACCATGCGGACAAGTTCGTAAGGCGCCTGCAGGTCCTTGGCTGCGGCGTAGAGCTCCTGCTCGGTAAGTATGGTGAGCATGCGCATCTCGCGGGTGATCTGGCGCATGTGCTGGACGGCGTGAACGACATCGCCGGTGCCTGCCTCGCCCTTGGTGCGGATCATGGCCGCGCCTTCGGCAATGCGCCGGAGGGCTTCGCCCAGGTTACGCGCGCCGCAGACGAATGGCGTGGTGAAGGCGTGCTTGTCGATGTGGTGTGCCTCGTCGGCGGGCGTGAGCACTTCGCTCTCGTCGATGTAGTCGACGCCGAGCACCTGAAGGATTTGCGCTTCGGCGGTGTGGCCGATGCGCGCCTTGGCCATGACAGGGATGGAGACGGCCTGAATGATCTGCTTGATGAGGCTGGGGCGAGCCATGCGCGCCACGCCGCCTTCGGCGCGGATCATGGCGGGGACGCGCTCGAGTGCCATGACGGAGGTGGCGCCGGATTCTTCGGCGATGCGCGCCTGCTCGACGGACATGACATCCATGATGACGCCGCCCTTGAGCATCTCGGCGAGGCCGACCTTAAGGCGCAGGCTGGTACCGGTGAAACTCTTGTTTTCAGTGGATTCAGGCATGGTTTTCGACCTCGGAAGGCGGCCGACCCCGATTCCCGGAGGATGAGAAGCCGCAAAGTCTTTCCTGCTTCAAGTGTAGCAGCGAAGTGAGTTTCATGTTGCGGTCGGGGCGCGTGGCTGCGGGGTCTGCGCGCATTTCTTAAGCCGTTCCAATCTCTCCAACCGTCCTCTGGTCCCGCTGCTGCAGGGTTTTCTGCGAAATGGCAGCAGCGCAACCAGTTCCGGCGGGAGCGCGTTCAGTTGCGGCGACCGCGCATCCGTTGCCGGCGCCGTCGGGCGAGACCCTGCATGGAGCGGCCCAATCGGTAGATGCGGCTGGGACAAACACGGGTCAGGCGCTGGTTCCATCGCCTCGGATTCCGGAAGAGGACAACGAGCCCGAGTTCGCGCCTTTGATGGCGCGATTGCCGGTGGAGCTGGACGTGGCTGTGCCGGTGCGCGATTTTCGCGTGCGCCATCTGCTGGCGTTAGCGCCGGGAGAAACGATCGCGTCGCAGTGGAACCACGGGATTGACTTGCCGCTGGCCGCCGGAGACGTGCAACTGGCGTGGAGCGAGTTCGAGGTTCTGGACACGAAGCTGGCGGTGCGCGTGACGCGGCTGGCGTGAAAAGGCAGGGACCGAGCCACCCCAGCGACATGGACCTGTCGCTGGGGGCCCCAGGGAGCATGGGAACGAGGGGACCAAAAAGACAGAGCCTGGGATTAGGGACAGGGAAGAGGGAGTCGTGAGTAGAACCAGCGAAATGATCGGGAGAATTGGCGGCATCGCGGGGTGGTTGATGGCGAAGCTTCGCCCGAGGCCGCGCGCCGAGCGGCGCCTGGCGCTTCTCGACCGGATTGCGCTGGCGCCGCGGCAGTCGCTGGCGCTGGTCGAGGCCGAGGGGCGGCGGATTCTGGTGGCGACGTCGGCCGAGGGGGGTCCGGCGTTTTATCCGCTCGATGAAGGACACAGACCAAACGCGGGAAGGCAAACGGGCCTGCATTGTGCCAGGCGCGTGGCGGCCGAGCGCAGGCAGTCGAGGGTCTCATGGTGACGGCGTGGCTGGGAGGGTGGATGGGCTGGGCGACATCGTTGGCCGCGGCGGCTCCGGCGAGTGTGCCGCTGCTTCCCGATTTGAATGCCAAGCTGCATCCGGCGGATTCGACGCCGTGGACGATTCTCTTTGTTCTTACGCTGATCACGCTGTTGCCCGCGATCCTGATGTCGATGACCCCGCTGGTGCGCCTCTTGGTGGTATTTCATTTCCTGCGCCAGGCGCTGGGCACGCAGACAGCGCCCTCGAATCCCACGCTGATGGGGCTGGCGCTGATGATGACCTGGTTTCTGATGACGCCTGTCCTGAACCAAGTGGACCAGCAGGCCGTGGAGCCTTACCGCGCGGGCCAGATCACGGGAATCGAAGCGATCGATCGCGGCACCCAGCCGGTGAAGCGCTTTTTGTTGAAATACGCGCGAGAAAAGGATCTCGCGCTGTTTACGGCGGCGGGGCAGATTCCGCGGCCCAACACGCCCAACGATTTGCCCATGCGCGTGGTGGCCCCGGCCTACATTTTGTCGGAGCTGAAGGCCGGCTTCGCCATTGGCGCCGTCCTGTTTCTGCCCTTCCTGCTGATTGATATGGTGACGGCCGCGATCACGACTTCGATCGGCATGTTTCAGTTGCCGCCGGTAGTGGTTTCGACGCCGTTGAAGATTCTGCTTTTCGTGATGGTGGACGGATGGAATCTGCTGGCCAACTCGCTCTTGAAGAGTTTTTGAAAGGACTTGGGATGACGCCCGATCTGGTTGCCGAGCTGATGCGCCAGCTGATGCGGGAGGCCATCGTTCTGGCCGCGCCGCTGCTGATTGCGGCGGCGGCGCTGAGTTTTGTGCTGAGCCTGGTGCAGACCTTGACCAGCTTGCAGGACCAGTCGCTGACCACGGTGCCGCGGCTGGCGGCGATTGCGCTGATTCTGCTCGTCGGTATGCCGTGGTTTCTGGAGCGCATGGCGGCGTATACGCGGCTGCTCCTGGGCGACTTTCACCGCTACCTGGGATGAGAAATGCAGCTTCTAGCCACTAGCTTCTAGCTGCTAGCTGGACAACGGTGATGCAAGCAGCGCCGAGTTCTGAAGAGTGAGCTAGAGGCTAGGAGCTAGAGGCTGAAATGCGGGACTGGCCAACATTTCTGAGTGCAATGACGCTGGCCCTAGTGCGGGTGAGCGGCATGGTGGCCTTCGCTCCCCTTTTCTCCTCGACGGCGCTGCCCATGCGCGCGAAGGCGGTATTCGCGGGCGCAGTGGCGTGGCTTCTGGCGCCGCTGGTGGCCACGCTGCCGAACGCCGAGGCCACGCTCAGCTTTTCGGCGATCGTCGGCGAATTGGCGGTGGGACTGGTCTACGGGCTTTCGTTGACGCTGCTGAGCGAGATGCTCATCTTTGCCGGACAGATCGCGGGGCTGCAATTCAGCTTCTCGCTGGTGAACCTGCTCGACCCGGAGTCGGCGATTCAGACGCCGTTGCTTGGCGACCTGTTTCAACTGATGGGCACGCTGGTCCTGATTACGGCGGGCCTCGACCGGATTCTGCTCGCGTCGGTGGTGCGGAGTTTTCGCATAGTGCCACTGGGCACTTTCGCTTTAGCTCCGTTGGCTGCTCTGACGATTGTGCGCGCCGCGGGAGGGATTTTTCTGGCCGCGCTGGAGCTGGCGGCGCCGGTTCTGGCCTGCACCATGCTGGTCGAGATCGCCGTGGCATTGGTGGGCAAGCTGAGCCCTCAACTGCCCGTGATGTCGCTGACTGTTCCGCTCAAAACTCTGACCGGCTTCGTGATTCTGGCCAGCTCGCTCGCCCTTTGGCCACGATTTATCGAGGCGCGTTTCGGCAGCCTGCTCGACATGGCGGAGCGGCTGATTGCGGCGCCGGGCGCGGCGCACGGGTTCGGAGGCTAGACGATGGCCGGCGAGCGCACCGAACAGGCCACGCAGCACCGCCGCGAGAAAGCGCGCCGGGAAGGCGACATCCTGCACAGCCGCGAGCTGACGGCCGCGGCGGGAACTTTGGCCGGGGTGATTGCGCTGGGCATGTTGGGCGGCCGCACGATCGAAGCGTGGCGGGAGGCGTTCCGGGGGTTCCTGCTGCTCGGCGCGCCGGAGCGATGGGAGCCGGCAACGATCGCGCCAACCCTCGTGGCCATGCGACGGCTGATTCTTGCGGTTCTCGGGCCCCCAGGCGTGGTGATGGCCGCGGTGGTGGTGGCGGCGCTCGGAGCGGGCATCGCGCAGACCGGCGGAGTGACGGTTCACGGGAGCGCCATTGCCTTCAAGCCGGAGCGCATCAATCCGATTGTGAATATCAAAAACCTTTTCTCGCTGCGCGCCGCTTCGCGCCTGGGAAAATCGCTGATCCCGGCAAGCTTTCTGGCCGTCTTCGCCGTCGAGCGCATGGCCCATCAGCTAAGCATCCCGCCCTTCTCGACCGAGCGGCTTGAGCTGGTGGGCAAGGACGTCTACGGATTGATGCTGGCGGCGGCGTGGCTGCTCTTCGGCTGGTCGGCGATCGACTACATGGTGGAGTGGCAGAGCCGGGAGTCGCGCTTGAGAATGAGCCGGCAGGACCTGCGCGACGAGTACAAGGAGACCGAGGGCAGCCCGCAGATCCGCAGCCGCATTCGCAACCTGCAGCGCCAGATGCGCCGCCGCCGCGTGAAGGCCGATGTCTCGAGAGCGGCTGTGGTGCTGACCAACCCCACGCATTATGCCGTGGCCCTGGGCTTCGACTTCGTGACCATGGAGGCGCCCAAGGTGATGGCCAAGGGACGAAATCTTCTGGCCGAGGAGATCAAGGCCGAGGCCCGTTGGGCGGGCGTGCCCATTGTCGAGAATCCGCCGCTGGCCCGCTCGCTCTACCGCACGGTCGAGGTGGGACAGGCGATTCCCGTGGAGCTCTATGCGGCGGTGGCCGCGATTCTGGCCTATCTCTACCGGCAGCGCGTGGAGGCGGAGCTGCGCGACAGACACCGCTCCGCGGTTCCGGGCTTTGGCCGCTCCGCGGTTTCAGGTTTTGGAGGAGATTCGCGATGAGTACAACAGCACTCGCCGCGGGATCGTTGCCGGCCAAGTCTTCTCTCTGGCACAGCCTGCGCGACTACCTGCTGCCCATGGCCGCGATCAGCGTGATCTTCGTGATGCTGGTGCCGGTGCCGGCTCCGGTGCTGGATCTGCTGCTGGCGATTTCGATGGCTTGCTCGATCATCGTCTTCCTCGCCGCGGTGCAGATTCGCCGCGCTGTCGAGCTCTCGGTGTTTCCGACGCTCTTGCTGCTGCTGACGCTTTTCCGGCTGTCGCTCAACATCGCCTCCACGAGGCGCATTCTGCTTCACGGCCAGGAGGGAACCGCTGCGGCAGGCAAGGTGATCGAGGCCTTCGGACAGTTTGTGGTGGGCGGCAATTACGTCGTCGGCTTCGTGCTGTTTCTGGCGTTGGTGGCGATTCAATTTCTTGTTGTGTCGCATGGCGCGGTGCGGACGGCTGAAGTGACGGCACGGTTTACGTTGGACGCGCTGCCCGGCAAGCAGATGGCCATCGACGCCGACATGAACGCCGGGCTGATCGACGAGGCCGAGGCGCGCAGGCGTCGCCAGGCCATCGCGCGCGAAGCGGAGTTTTACGGCGCCATGGATGGCGCGGCGCGCTTTAACCAGCGCGATGCGCTGGCCACGATTCTGATTACTGCGATCAACATCGTGGCCGGCCTGTTGATCGGAACTTTGCAGCAGGGAATCGAGCTCGGCGAGGCGGCGCACACCTACACCGTGCTGACCGTGGGGGACGGCCTGGTCACGATTATTCCGTCGCTGCTGGTGTCGGTTGCCGGCGGGATTACGCTGACGCGCGCGAATTCCGCCGGCATGCTGGGCGGCGAGATAAGGCAGCAACTGCTAGCGCGGCCGGCCACGCTCTATATGGCTGCCGCGGTCTCGGCCTGCATGTGCCTGATTCCCGGCCTGCCGAAGTTGGCATTTCTGGGTGTGGCCGCAGGGCTCTTCTGGGGCGGAAAGCGCATGGCGGCCGCGGCACCCGCTGCGCTTCCGGCGGAACTCGGGCCAGGCGAAAAGAAGAAGGCCGAGAGTGCGCACGGGGCCGATCTGGCGGCGCTGATGCGGCTCGAGGACCTGACGCTCGAGATCGGTTTCCAACTGATTCCGCTGGTCGACGAGAAGCAGGGCGGGCAACTGCTCGGTCGCGTGCGCTCGCTGCGCCGGCACCTTTCGTCGGAGATGGGCTTTCTGGTGCCCCCGGTGCACATTTCGGACAATCTGCGCCTGAAGCCGAGGGAGTACGTGGTCTCGCTGCGCGGGATCGAGATCGGCCGCTGGCAGACCGAGGGGCCGCATCTTCTGGCCGTTTCCGGCGAACCAGGCCGGCGGCCGCTGACGGGCAGGGAGACGCGCGAACCGGCCTTCGGAGTTCCGGCGATCTGGATCGCGCCCGCGCTTGAAGAACAGGCCATCGCCGCGGGGTATTCGGTCGTGGATGCGGTCACGGTAATCACCACGCATCTGGGCGAGCTGATTCGCCAGCATGCGTGGGAGCTTCTCGGCCGCGCCGAGATCAAGCGCCTGCTCGATGCGATGAACGAGAGCCACCCGAAGCTGCTCGAAGAGCTGGTCCCCAAATTGCTGACCCTGGGTGAGGTGGCGCGGGTTCTCGAGCAGTTGCTGCGCGAGCGCGTATCGATCCTCGATTTGGGCGCGATTCTGGAGGCGCTGCTCGAGACCGCTCCGGCGACGAAGAATCTGGTCGCGCTGGTCGAAGCGGCTCGGGCAGCGCTGGGGCGCAGGCTGGTCAGGCCGCTCGTCGACGGCGAAGGCCAGCTGCCGGTGCTTCTGCTCGATGCCGGGCTTGAAGAGGAGATTCTGGCCACGGTTGCGCCGGACGCCGGACAGCGGCTGCTGGCGGCTGGCGGGCATCCGCCCACGTCGGTCGTCCGCCGGCTCACCGATTCTGTGAGATCCCTTATCGGTTCCGCCTCCTCCTCGGCACCGCCCGTGCTTCTTTGTCCCAGTCCGGCTCGCTATTACGTGAAGCGCTGGCTCGACCCCGTGCTGCCGCGCCTGGCGGTGGTTGCGGCCAGTGAAGTTCCACCCGAGATCCGGCTGCGTCCCGTGGGCACGGTCCGGTGAGTGAGCGGCAGGGGGAAAGGCATGGCCATGGAAGCAGCGCCCGCAGTGAGAGAGTCCAGGCCCGCGCGGCGCCCCGTGGCGGGAAGCGGCTATCCGCCGCAGGCGGCGGCCGTTGGGGCGCTGACCGCCGAGCAGGAGCGGGTGCTGCTTGAGCATCTGCCCATCGTGCGCTTTCTTGCTCGCCGCATTCATGAGCGGCTGCCCCAGCATGTAGACATCGAGGACCTGGTCTCGGCGGGCGTGGTGGGGCTGATGGACGCCTTCGCGAAATTCGATCCCACGAAAAAAGTGCAGTTTCGCAGCTACGCGCCGTTTCGCATTCGGGGAGCGATTCTGGACAGCCTGCGCACGCTCGACTGGAGCCCGCGCGAGCTGCGCCGCAAGGGGCGCGCGGTGGAAGAGGCGATTCGCGCGCTGACGGCGCGGCTGGGCCGGGCGCCGGGCGAGGCAGAGGTCGCCGCCGAGATGGAGATGAATCTCGATGAGTACCAGCAGCTGCTGGGAGATCTGAAGGGCCTGGAGATCGGCACGCTGCATGTGGAGCGCAACGAGAACTCGGGCGAGGAGGAGCTGGCCTACGTGCCTGGAAAGCCGGAGGAAGATCCGCTGTTCCGTTGCCTCCGGGGCGAGCTCGAGGAGCGGCTGGCCGACGCCATCGCGCACCTGCCCGACCGCGAGCGCCTGGTCATGACGCTTTACTACTACGAAGAAATGACCATGCGGGAGATCGGCCTGGCGCTGGGCGTGGTCGAGTCCCGCGTCTCGCAGGTGCACGCCTCGGCCATGGTGCACTTGCGCGCGGCGCTGCGCGACCTGGCCGGCAAAGGCGCTTCCGAGCGGACGGGACCGCAGCCGCCAACGCGGAGGAGATAAGCGTTGAGGGAGTAAGGCTCGAGAAAAGTTGCCGGGCGGAAGGGAATTGGGAGGAACGGACCCTTGGCTGAAAAGACGCTCAAGCAGGACGAGATCGACGCGCTGTTCGAGGCCGCGCGCAGCCAGGCGCCGGAGGCCTCGCATCGCGAATCGCGCGCCCGCGTGGCGCCCTATCACTTCTCCTCGGCGGGCCAGATTTCAACCGAGCAGCTGCGTGCGATCAGCATGCTTAATGACCTGTTCGCGCGCAATCTGACGCACAACCTGGCCGCATGGCTGCGCACGCGGTTTCAGGTCAATCTGGTTTCGGCCGAGCAGATTCAGTTCAATGAGTTTTTGCTCAGGATTCCCGAGATTTGCTACGTGGCGTCGGTGCGACTGGAGCCGCTGGGGGCTCTCGCCGTGCTGCAACTTGATATGGGCCTGGCGCCGCCGGTCATCGATCTGCTGTTGGGCGGCGACGGCAAGGACGGACCACTGCGCGAGCTGACCGACATCGAGGAATCGATTCTGGCCAGCGTGGTGGAGATCGTCTGCCGCGAGCTGACGGTGGCCTGGCAGCCGGTGGGGTTGAGCTTTCTGTTCGAGCGCCGGCAGATGCAGACCCAGGTGGCAAGGATCATCTCGGTGGCGGAGAAGACGCTTTGCCTGAGCTTCGAGATTCGCATGCCGCACAGCTCGGGACTGCTGAACCTGGCCTTTCCGGCGGTGGTTGCGAACACCATTCTGCGCCGGCTGACCACCGACTGGGGCCGGCGGCGCCGGCACGCGGGAGAGACGCGGGCGCGCATGGGCGAGGTGGCGCGCGATATCCGATTTGGCTGTTCGCTGCAACTGCCCACGGTACGGCTGGCGGCGAGCGCTCTCGAACAGGTTGAGCCGGGCGACGTGCTGCGGCTCAATGTCGGCACCAACGCTCTGTCGGAGTGGAGAGTTGCCGGCCAGCGTCTTTCGCTGGCCCAGGCCATGCGCCACGGGGCGCATCGCGCGGCGCGCATCGAGCGTGTTTTCGCCGGGGGTGAGCAATGAAGACCTACTTCGATTGCTGGGTCGAGGTGGCCGGAGCGCTCTTCTCGCAGGCCCTCTCCGGAGAGCCGGAGTTGAGCGAGTCACTGCCCAAGCCGCTCGGCGCGGAAGCCTTCGGCTGGGCCGCCACGCTGACTGGCGACGTTCACGGCCGGTTCGCGGTGGTCCTCGACGGCAAGGTTCTGGAGACGCCGCTGATGGGTGAAGGCGTGGATCAGAAGGCCGGCTGGGAGGAGTTGCTGCGTGAGGCGGCCAGCGCCGCGGCGGGAGATCTGCTGGCTTCGACGGGGAAAAAATGCCAGATGGCGAGCTTCGAAGAGACGGCAGGAGAGGCGAAGATCACGAACGCCTTCCAGCTCCGCTCGGGCGAGCGGGCGTGGACGGTTCTGGTGCGGGACGAGGTCGATGAACATGCGGCCGAGCAGGCTGCCGCGCCCGCTCGCGAATCCGGGGCGCAGGCTTCGCCGGCCGCGGCCGTTTCCAATTCGGTCCCTTCAGACGACCTGAGGTCTCGGCTGCCGTCGCTCAGCCCGGGACTCGAGTTGCTGCTCGACGTCGAGCTCGAAGCGTCCTTGCGCTTCGGGTCGCGCGAGATGCCTCTCGGCGAGATTCTCGATCTGGGGCCGGGCGACGTGGTCGAGCTCGACCGCCATGTGGCCGACCCCGTGGACCTGATTGTGGGCGACAAGATCGTCGCGCGCGGCGAGGTGGTGCTGGTGAACGGAAATTTCGGGCTGCGCGTGACCGAGGTGGCCGCGCCGAGGAAGCGTCTGGAGAGCATCCGATGCCTCTTCTGAGCCGCCGTTCTCGGCCGAACTCCCCGGGTTCTGTGCCGGAGCTCGCGACAAGGGAAGCCGCTGGCGCCGATCGCGCCTTTTCCGCGCGATCGTTTTCGGGAGGCGCTGCTACGGGTCCACGCGCCGGCATCTTCTCGACATGCGCCAATCCCCGCTGCGGATCGGGGTGGCTGCGCCTCTGGCGCCGCCGCGAGACGCCGGTCTTCGAAGGGGGATGGTGCTGCTCTTCAGACTGCATGGCGGCGCGGGTGGCCGCGGCGCTGAGCCGGGAGATGGACGGGCGGGGCAGCCCGCGCGAAGGCCACCGGCATCGCATTCCGCTCGGCCTGGTACTGCTCGAGCAAGGCTGGATCACGAACGACGACCTGCGCTCGGCGCTCACGGCGCAGAAAGATGCGGGCGCCGGCCGGCTGGGCAACTGGCTCGTCCGCAGCCGCAGCGCCAGCGAAGAGCAGGTGACGCGCGCGCTCGGCCTGCAGTGGGGATGCCCGGTGCTGGGGATGGAGTTTCACCATCCCGAAGGGCTGACCGCGCTGCTGCCGCGGCTGTTCGTGGATGCGTTTGGAGCGCTGCCCCTGCGCGTGGCGGCGGGAAAGATTCTCTATCTGGGTTTTGAAGACCATCTCGATCCCGCGCTGGCGCTGGCCGTTGAGCGCATGACCGGACTCCAGGTCGAAGGCGGGCTGGTCGAGGAGTCGGCGTTTCACCCGGCGCACACGCGGCTGCTCGAGGCGCGCTTTCCAGCTGCCGAACTGATCGAGGCGGCGACCGAGCCGGCGTTGGCCTCGGCCTTCGCCAAAGCGGTGGAAAGAAGCCGCCCCGTGGAGTCGCGTCTGGTAAGGGTGCACGACTGCCTGTGGCTGCGCATGTGGTTACGCCCGCAGACCGGGCCGGTACCCGAAATCGGCGCGATCCGGGACCTGATCGGCTCGGCCCGCCCGCACTGACCTGGGCGGGGACGCGGCCGGTGGGCGGGTCAGGAATGCAGGCGAGTCATGCGGGTCAGGCAATTGGGGCAGGCCAGCAAGGCAGGCAATTGGGGCAGGCCAGCGGGGAGGCAAACAGAGAAGCGGAGTGTGGATTTGCCCTCATGGACGGAGCCCGAGCGCCGATAGATGGAGGGTGGAGGGGGCCTGGGCATGGGCGAGATTCGAACGTTGATTGTCGACGACTCCTCGGTGATGCGCAAGATTGTGGAGCGGGCGCTGCGCCAGGCGGGACTCGATCCGCTGGTGGTGCACGAGGCCGGCAGCGGCGTCGAGGGTTTGGAAGTGCTGAAGGCCAAGCCGGTGGACCTGATCCTCTCCGACATCAACATGCCGGCCATGGACGGGCTGGAGTTTCTGCGCCAGGTTCGCGCACAGAATCTGGCTCCCGGAGTTCCGGTGGTGATGATCACGACCGAATCGAGCGAGGAGCACGTAAAGCAGGCCATTCAGGCTGGAGCGCAGGGTTACATTCGCAAGCCATTCACCGCCGAGCAGGTGAAGGAGCGTGTGTTGCCGCTGGTGCGCGCGGCTTAGGGGAAAACATGGCAGCTCTGGGCCCGGTCACGTGGGGCCCGCTTACGCCGGAAGACGACGGGAGGGCGCCGTACTGCTGAATGGTGTGCGTTCATCCGTCACGGGAGGACAGAGTGGCGGCGGAAACAAAGGGGTCGAAAGCGCAGAGGCCACGCGAGAGGGTGGCCGAGATCAAGGTGGCGCGGGTACGGGTTGCGAAGTTCCAAGGGAGCGTACGATGGCGGTTTCATTGCGTGATTCCGTGCAACAGGTCTCCGATCCACGAAATCTGGATGCGAGCGTAGAAGAGGTCTTCCGGACGATGCTGGGCCTGGAGTGCAAGCGCGTCACCGGCCCCTCCGTCCTGGACAAGGAGACGGTAACCGCGGTGGTGGGATTTGGCGGCATCTTGAGCGGCGCCTGCGTTTTCAAATCGGGCGCCGGGGCGGCGCTGAAGATCGCTGCGCAGATGACGGGAATGGAGTTCGCCGGAATCGACGACACGGTGAAGGACGGGATCGGCGAGATCTGCAACATGCTCGCCGGGGCGTGGAAGGGCAAAATACCGGAGCTGGCGGCCAACACCGGGCTCTCGGTTCCCGCGGTGATTACAGGTCATGACTACAAGCTGCATGTCCAGGCCCCGGAGTTTCAGATTCACCACATCTACTGCTTCAACGACGAGGTCTTCGAGGTCAGTATCGTGTGCGACGGACTGCAGTAGGTGGCGTTGCGCCGAGCCGTGGAGCGCACTGGCGTCTCCATAATGAGCGAGATTGCCGGCGCTTGACCCGCAGACGCCGGACTACTACCACCCACCTGCCACTACATAATGATTACGAACATATGTGTGAATCAGAGGCATCCTGAAATCTACCCATAAAGATTCCCCGTCAAACTCTGCATAATACTTTCCGTCCCCAACGGGAACACATCCCGTGCGTCTTTCATAGCAGTTAAGAATGGCATGCTCGCCATTAGCAATCACGTAAAGTAGTGAATTATCGGTGTGGGTTCTTCGCCCTGTCGTATCGTTCACAATAGTGCCAACGGCACCTGCCAGGCCAGAACCGCCGGAAACGCCACGAACGTCAAGCGATTCTGTCAAAGTCTGAGAATCAACGATCTGTATCAATATGGCATTTTTTATCGCATGACATATATCTTTGAGTGAATTACCAAGATTCGATGAGGAACTTGCGCGGATAAGTATGTGGTCCCTATCAAAAAGCACCAACTCATTTGTTGTCACAGGTCCCGACTCTGACGCATTGGGGTCGTCTTGTGGAGCAGATACTCTTGTACTTGCCTCCAAGACATAATCATTGCTTGTCTTATCTGTAGTGAGGCTAATATCCGGACAATCTTTCTTTAAAGGCCCCGCAATGTCGTTGACATCAATGCTTGATGTCTCACTCAGATAAATAAGCTTCTTGGCGTTCTGAGCCAAACTCGGCATCGGAATAACCGCTGCAGAAAGCACAAACAGACTAAGAACCGTTGTGCAAGCAACAATGCTCGGATAATGCCTTTCGGCTGAATGTTTGAAGGAGAACAGGCCAGCACGCTTGGAGAACTTCATCGCGTTCAAGGCTCCGACTGCGTAAGAGAATAGGACATGAGGATCCATTATGCAAACAGATCACCCCGAATTTCACGCTTATTGGCGCAAATTGCAGGATCATCGAGGTTATCACTTTTTAGTTCGCTCCATTCCTAATTTGCTCTAATTCCATCCCCTCCCTTCCGGTCCTTCATCTGCATGGCCCCCTGTGCGGCAGGAGACCCATCCGTGGACAGCGGCTACTATGCAGCGATGACGGGCCTGGTGGCGCGTACCGAAGCGCTGGACACGGCGGCGGCCAATCTGGCCAACGCGCAGACGCCGGGGTATCGCGCCGAGCGCGAGTTCTTTCGCTCTGTGCTGCTGGGGCCCGACGCCCTGGACTCGCAACTGGGCCAAACGGTGAACAACTACGGCCTGCTCGGCGGCGACCGGCTGAGCATGGCGCAGGGGGCGCTCGAGGAGACCGGCAACCCCCTCGATCTGGCCGTTGAGGGCCAGGGATTCTTCATGGTCCAGACGCCACAGGGCACGCGCTACACGCGGGACGGCAGCTTGCAGCGCACACCAAGCGGGCAGCTGGTGACACAAGCGGGCGAGCCGGTGCTCTCGACCGCGGGCCAGCCAATCGTGATTCCGCCGGGCGACGTTTCTGTGGGCGCCGACGGAACGGTCTCGGTGGCAGGCGGAGCCGTGGCGACCGTGGGAGTCTTCACATTTCCTGCCGGAACCGAGCTCACTCCCGAGGGCGCGAACCGTTATGTGGCGCCTCAAGGGGTGACGCCGGTTGCGGCCAAGGATTCGTCGGTGCATGAGGGCGCTCTCGAGGCCGCCAACCAGGATGTGGTCCAGGGATCGCTGAATCTGATCGTGATGCAGCGACAGGCGGAGATGATGCAGCGAGCGCTGACGGTGTTTCACACCGAGTTCAACAAGTTCGCGACAGAGGATCTTCCAAAGGTCTAGTCCAAAGCGAGGAAAGATATGATTCGAGCCCTGTATACCGCTGCCAGCGGAATGAGCGCACAGCAGATGAATCTGGACACCATCGCCAACAACCTGGCCAACTCATCGACCACCGGCTTCAGGCAACTGCGCCTCCAGTTCCAGGACATGGTGTATCAGAACATGGTGACGCCGGGCGCGGCCGAGAGCCAGAACACGGTTTCCGCGGGGCTGCAGATCGGCCTCGGAACCAAGTCGGCGGCGACGGAGGTCATTAACACCCAGGGCGAATTGAACGAAACCGACAACCCGCTGGATGTGGCGATTCAGGGCGCGGGATTTTTTCAGGTGCAGCGGCCCGACGGCACGATTGCGTACACGCGCGCCGGCCAGTTCCACCTGAACAACCAGGGCACGATCGTGACGACCGACGGCGACCCGCTGATTCCCACCATCACGATTCCGTCGAATGCCACCGCGGTGACGATCACTGAATACGGCGTGGTGAACGCGACCCTGGCCGGACAGCAGAACCCGTCGCAACTGGGACAGATCCAGCTGGCCACGTTTCCCAACCCCGGCGGCCTCGAAAGCATGGGCAACAACCTGCTGACGGCGACACTCAGCTCCGGCGATCCGGTGCTGGGAAACCCCGGCGGCACCGAAGGCATGGGCACGCTTCAGCAGGGGTATCTCGAGAACTCCAATGTGGACGTGGTGACCGAGTTCGTGCAGATGGTGCTGGCGCAGCGGGCCTACGAATCGAATTCGAAGGTCATTAAAGCGGCGGACGATATGTATTCCGAAGTCAACAATATGACGCATTGATTTGCATGTATTTGTTGAGGGATTGAATAGGGTGAGAACACCGTTGACACTGCGATCCATGGTCTTGGCTGGAGTTGGCGCATTGGCGGTTGCGTTACCGATGGAAGCCGGCTGCCAAAGCGCGCCCGCCGGCGCACCGTCGGCGGAACAACGGCTCGGCTATGGGATCCGGGAGATCGACGGTTTCGCAACAGGGGACCGTTGGCTTCTGGTCCGTGACACGACGAATCCGGGAGGGCCCGGGAGGATGGTGCGGATCGAGACTGGCAAGGCGGATTCAACGGGCGGAGTTGCGGGAGAGCCGGCGCGGAAAGGCACACAAAGTCCGGTTGTCGCGCCACTCCGTCCCGTAATTCATGCAGGCGACGCGGTGATTGTGGAGGAGCATACTTCCGTGGTCGACGCACGGCTTGAAGCTCAAGCGCTCGGATCCGCGGTCGTTGGAGCCCAGTTCAGGGCGCGATTGAAGATTGGCGGCAAGGTGCTGCGCGTGGTGGCTTTGGCGGAAGGAAGGGCGGAGATGACGCCGGAGAAAGAGGCGCAGCAGTGAATGGGAGTTGGACGGTGGCAGTGGTTGTGGGCGCGCTTCTGGCTGCGCCGGCCTGCACATGGGGAAAGAAACACAACCCCGCGACGCCGGCGATCAAAGCGACTCCGCCGGAGGAGGCTCTGCGCGCCTATATTGGGCGGGTGCGCGCCCAGCAGGCGGCTGAGGTGCGGACGCCGGGATCGCTTTGGAGCCCGGATGGCCAGTTGGTGCGCCTGGGCACGGATGTGAAGGCTTTCCGCATTCACGACGTGGTGATGATTGTGGTGGGCGAAAGCCTGACGGCCTCGACCGACGGCCAGGTGAAGAATTCGCGCGCATCGAACGCCAACTCCGGAATTACCTCGCTGTTTGGCGCGCTGAAGGCTTCCAATGCTTTGCAGAACCTGATCACCGCCAACGCCGCCTCGGGGCTGACGGCGCAGGGGCAGAGCACCACCGACTCCAGCCTGGCGACAACCTTTGGCGCCGAGGTGGTGGATGTGCTGCCCAACGGAATGCTGGTGGTGCAGGCGACGCGGCAAATCACCTTCTCGCAGCAGACACAACTGATCACGCTGCGCGGCTTGGTGCGGCCTGAAGACGTGAGCAACCAGAATCAGGTGCTTTCGACGGCCATGACCGATCTCGAGCTTGAGGTGACGGGCAAGGGAATTGTGAACGACTCCACCTACCGGCAGAATCCGCTGGTGCGTTTGCTGGAAAAGATCCTGGTGTTTTAGAGGCAGGGAACGGGGAACGGACTTGACGATGCACAGGTTGGACCCAGTTGCGCAGACTCGAATCAGCAACAGGCTAATCCGGCAGAGCTGGATGTTCTGGTGGTGGCTGGGAGTGGCCGCGGTATGGCTTTTGGCCATGACGTTGGTTCAGCCCGAAGAGCCGGGACAAAAGTCGCGGATCAAAGATGTGACCACCATCGAAGGCATTCGCGATAACCAGTTGGTGGGTTACGGGCTTGTGGTTGGGTTGAAGGGCACAGGAGACAGCTCGCAGACGGTCTTTCCCGCGCAGACGCTGGTTTCGGCGCTGGAGAGGATGGGCGTGACCGTGCCGCAGACGGGATCGAACAGCGCCAGCAACATGCAGGTGAAGAACATGGCAGCGGTGTTTGTGGTGGCCACGCTGCCCCCGTTCAGCGGGCCGGGGTACAAGGTGGATGTCACGGTGTCGTCGGCCGGCGATGCGCGGTCGATCGAAGGCGGGATCCTGTTGATGACGCCGCTTTACGGGCCCGATGGGCAAATTTACGCGCAGGCGCAAGGCGCGCTCGTGCTGGGAGGCTATGTGGCGGCCTCGGGAGGCAGCACCAAGCAGGTGAATCATCCCACTACGGCGCGCATTCCGGGCGGTGCGATGGTGGAGCGGGCGACGCCCTTCGACCTGAAGCTGATGCGCACGGTGAGCGTGGTGCTGAACGACGCCGACTTTCACACCGCTGAGCAGATGGCGGAGGCAATCAACCAGGCGCTGGGCACGGCGCGGGCCAAGGCCGCAGATAGCCGGCGCGTAGAGATCGCGGTCAAGCCCGACGAGGATGTGGCGGAACTGCTCGACAAAGTGGAGGAACTTGAGATTGAAGTCTTTCCGCGGGCGCGCGTGGTGCTGAACGAGCGCACGGGAACGGTTGTGATTGGGGGCACGGTGCGGCTGCAGCCGGTGTCGATCCTGCATGGCGGGCTGAGCATCAACGTGATCACCCAAGTGGAGGTCTCGCAGCCCAACGCGCTGTCATCCGGGACCACGCAGGTGGTGGAGCAGACCACAGTGCAGGCCCAGGACAAGCCGGTGAACCGCATCGACCTGAAGGAAGGCGCCACCGTGGAGGATTTGGTCGAGGAATTGCAACGTACCGGAGCGGGAGCACGCGACGTGATCTCGATCCTGCAGGCGATGAAGGCCGCAGGCTCGCTGGACGCCGATCTGGAAGTGCTCTAACGGCAGGGACCAGGGGACCGAGGGAACAAGGGACCTAGGGTGGGAGGGACCGAGAAGACGGGGAACAGGGAATTGAGGAGAACGATGCACGTTGGATCGATCGCCCGAAACGCCGCCGCAAATGGCGTGCCGTCGCCGCCATCGCCGCGCCTCGAGCGTGCAGCGCACGAGTTTGAAGGGCAGATGATGAAGGAGTTATTGCAGCCCATGATGGCCGGTGATGCCCTGACGGGCTCCGAGGACGGCGACTCGGAACTGGGTGCGGGATCCGGCGGCGGCTCAACCGGCGCACTGGGCGAGTTTGCGTCCGAGGCGCTGGGGCAGGCGCTGAGCGAGCACGGCGGGTTTGGAATTGCTGATCGTATTGTTAAAGAACTCTCACACTCCGGTAACCATCACGGAGACGGGAAGGTAACCAGATACTTGCACGGCAATACCGTGATGAGAACTCCTGAATGATTAGAGTGATTAGCAAAGAGGCCGATAGACCCAGCAAGGAGCAAAGAGTATGGATATTCGCAATAGCCTGGACGGATTAAGGTCACTTTTAGGGGTGAACCCGATTCCTCAGTCGGCGCCGCAACCCAAAGGCAGCACGGCCACGGGCGGGAGCGGATTCGATTCCGACCGGGCGACGTTCAGCACCGCGGCAAACGAGGTCTCGCAGGCACTGTCAGACGAGGGTGTGAGGCCGGAGAAAGTGGCGGCCATTCAATCGGCGCTGGTGGCGGGAACGTACGATGTGCCGGCTGCAGCCGTGGCTTCGAAGCTTGTTGATGCGATGTTGAGCGGCGCGTAGGCGCTTCCGGCAGTCACGAAACCGGGGCTGGCTTGACGAAACAAACCGGCGCAAACCTGAGCCCAACGAGGCCCGAAGGCAGGCAAAGGGGAGAGGAACGCGAAGCATGCAGGAGCTCGAGGCGCCCGCGAAGAATCCGGAGCTCAAGGAGCTTGTAGTGGAGGCATCGCGTGCATTGGCGCGGCTGGATGCCCCACGGCTCGAGGAGCTGGCGCTCTCGTGCGAGGCACTGAACCAGGACCTGGACTCCATGGATGAGGGCGAAAAGAGCGATCTGGCGCGGCAGGCGCGGGAGGCGGCGCCAGGCATGGCGGTGCTTGGGCGCGTGCTGGCAGTAACGCGAGCCAACCAAAACGTGATGCGGCGGCTCAGAGAGATGCGCGAGCGGCGTCTGGAGTACAGCGAGCGGCAGATTCGTGGCGCCCCGGACGCTGGTCTGGAAGCGGAGGCGGTCGATGGGGACGATTAACTCCGCATTGAGCATGATGACTAGAGCTCTGGACGCCGATCAGGAAGCTCTGAACGTGGTGGCGAACAACGTCGCCAACGCCAACACAACGGGATACACGGAGGAGAAGCCCGACTGGCAGGAGAACACGCCGATCTCGGTTGGTGGCGTGCTGATCGGCGATGGCGTGACGGAGACGGGGGCAACGTCCGAGCGCGACCGGGTGCTCGAGGCGCGGCTGGATCAGCAGCAGCAGATGGCATCGGCATCGAGCACGCGGCTGTCAGCCTTGAACAATATGCAGGCGTTGTTCACGCCGGATTCGGGCTCGTCGAGCGCGTCGGCGGGGGACATTGGCAGCGACATCACGAGCTTTTTCGATTCCTTCTCGTCGCTGGAGAGCGCTCCGACGGACAACGCGCTGCGCGAGCAGGTTTTGTCGTCGGCGTCGACCTTGGCCGGCGACATTTCCAGTGCGGCGAGCAGTCTGAACGGCCAGAGCGCGGCCATCGACCAGGAAGCATCGGGGATGGTGAGCCAGGTGAACTCGCTGACCGGCGCCATTGCGCAACTGAACCTTGCCATCGAGTCCGCCTCGCCGAATGCGGATGCGGGAACGCTTGAGGACCAGCGGCAGCAGGACCTGAGCCAGCTTTCGCAACTTGTCGGGATCAACCAGGTGACGACGGAGAACAACGGATTGTCGGTGACGACAACCTCAGGGCAGTTGCTGGTCTCACAGGGGCAGAACTTTCAACTGACCACGGGAACCGTGAACGGAGTTACGGACTTCTTTCTGGGCGGAACGGACATTACTTCGCAATTGGCTTCGGGAGGCGGGCAACTGGGAGGGTATTTAACGGCGCGGGACGTGGACATTCCCGGCGCGCTGAGCTCGCTCGACCAACTGGCGTACAGCATCTCGACCACGGTGAACGCGCAGAACAATGCGGGCACAGATCTGAATGGCGTAACGGGAACGCCGACCAATCCGCTCTACATCTTCAACGAGCCGGCGCAGGCGGCGGGAAGCGCGGCGGCGATGAGCGTGATCATGACCGATCCCAGCCAGGTTGCGGCGGCGGGAGCGGGGAACGGGACCGGAGACAACTCCAATGCCGTGGCGATGGCAGGACTTGCCAACGGGCTGATCGTGAATGGGCAGACACCCATCAACTACTACTCGAACTTTGTTTCCACGCTGGGCTCGACGGTCTTAGAGGTGCAGACGGAGAACACGGCGCAGAACGCGTCCGTAACGCAGTTGCAGACGCAGAACAATGCGCTGTCGAGCGTGAACCTGAACGATGAGGCGGCGGCAATGTCCACGCTGGAGAAAAGCTATCAGGCGGCCTCGCAGGTGTTCACGCTGCTGAACACGATCATGGCTTCGGCGCTGAACCTGGGCGAAGAGACGGCGGTGGCGTAAGAGCAGCCCTTAGCTAGTAGCTTTCAGCTCTTAGCCTGGCCGTGCTGGAGCAAACCTCAGCGAGGGCGCGGCCGAAAGGCGATTCGACGGCCACCGGTGATGGAGGGCCCGCAAAAATCATGCGAGTGGATCCGACATACATTACGAATCTGGTGAGCTCGCTCGATCAGACGCAGGCCAGCGAGCAGCAGTTGAGCTCGGAACTTTCGAGCGGCGTGAGTATCACTTCGCTGAGCCAGAACCCGGTGGGCTCGGGCGAGAATGTGCTGCTGCTCAACCAGATTCAGCAGGACGATTCTTTCACCGAGAGCTCGAACCTGGTGACTGGGCAACTGCAGGTGGCGGATTCGGCGCTGGGCAGCGTGGTTTCCGAGCTGACGCAGGCGATCTCGCTAGCCACGAGCGCCAACAACGGAACCATGAACGCGAGCGACGTGAAATCGATCGCCAATCAGATCTCGGGAATTGCGGACGAAGTGCAGTCGCTGGCGAATACGAGTTATCAGGGCCAGTACATTTTTGCGGGGGGAAAGACGAGCGCGGCGCCATTTTCGACTTCGACAGCAACCTCGCCGGCGGTGACGAGCTACAACGGCGACGAAAACGTGAACTTTCTGGAGCTGCCCAATGGCCAGAAGATTCAGTTGAACGTGCCGGGCGACCAGATTTTTCTGGGCGGCGGCGCGAGTAACGGATTGGACAGCGTATTCGGCGCGCTGAATGCGCTGGTGGCCGACTACTCGAGCGGGCAGGTGAACACGCAGCAAGCGGCGAGCGACACGGCCGCGCTGAGCACGGCGCTGAACTTCGTCTCGCAGCAGCGCGTGACCATCGATAGCTCCATCACGCAACTGAGCGCGGCCTCGGGCGCTGTCACGAGCGAGAAAACGCAACTGACGGCAGCGCAGACCGATTTGATGCAGGCCGATCTTCCCACCATCTCCACGCAGCTTTCGCTGGCGGAGACACAGCAGACGGCTCTCGAAGACGTGATTGCGCAATTGGAATCGACGTCGAACAGCCTGTTCAGCAAGCTGCAGGGATGAAATCGGATCAGGCGTGACCGATGCGGCCTCTTCTATACTCCAGGCAAGAGGATCCGCTTGTTTACTGGAGTGCGTTTCTTGTGGAATGCGACGCGGGGCCACCGGCTGGCTCCGTGGCGGAGTGAGTTTCTGCGCTGGCGCGTGGAGACGTATTCCGGCAAAAAGGCTGAGACACTGACGGCGAAGAGCGTGATGGGATTCTTATGGGCCGAGCGCTGGGAGCTGCTGCGTTTTCTGGCGTGGACGGGGCAACTGGAGCGCGAAGCGCGAACAGGGCACGGAATGGGGAGTAGCCAATAGGGAATTGAAGAACCGGGAACACGCGAACGATGCTGGCGAGGCGTCGAGTTTCTTCCGGCAGTAACAGAATTCCCCCCAATGACTCCATATTGTATGAAGATACGATGGCTCCTTTTGTTGATTGCAGCGGCGCTGTTTGCGTCGTCGACGATGTCGTGGGCGCAGCAGTTGCCGCCGGTTGAGCCGCCCAAGCCAATGCCTGCCGCGCAAGGCGCAGCACCGAGTCTGCGCGTGACAACGACAGAAGTACTGGTGCCGACGCTGGTGGAGAAACGAGGTGGAGGGATTCTCTACGGGCTGAAGCCGCAGGGGTTTGTGCTTGAAGACAACGGCGTTCCGCAAAAAATCAAGGTACAGCCGGAGATGGACACGGCGCCCGTGGCGCTGTTGGTTGCGGTGGAGCAGGGCGGGGTGAGCGTGCTGGAGTTTGACAAGCTGGCCAGGCTGGGGCCGCTGCTCGATGTGTTTCTTTTCGACCCGCGGAGCCAGGTGGCGCTGGTGGGATTCGATTCCGCGCCGCACCTGATCCAGGACTTCACGCACTCGGGCGACCAGGTGAACAAGGAGTTGACCGAACTGGAGCCGGGCAATGGCGGCGCGGCGATTCTGGACACCGTGAATTACGGAGTGACCCTACTGGAGTCGCAGCCCAAGGAGTACCGGCGCGTGCTGCTGTTGATTAGCGAGGAGCGCGACCATGGAAGCAAACACACCAAGGTAGTCCAGCTGATTAAACAGATCGGTGAATCGGATGTGCTGGTGCTGAGCGTGAGTTTTTCGCCGGCGCTGGCGGAGCTGGGGCACGATGTGAAAGACTCCGGCGAAGACCGGACGATGAATATGGTTTCGGCGCTGGTGATGGCGGTGAAGGCTTTCAAAAAGAATGTGGCCAAGGAAGTGGCGGAGATGAGCGGGGGCGAGTACACGACGTTTGTCGGCGACAAGCGCTTCGAAGCGCGAGTGATGACGGCGGCAAGGGATGCGCGAAACCGGTACCTGATTACGTTCAGCCCATCTGATCCGGCACCGGGGTTGCATACGATTCGCGTGCGGACCGCCGAGGATTATGGGGCGAGGATCGTGGCGCGGGCCAATTACTGGCGGGACGCGCAGACGCAATGATTCCGAGAGCGTTTGCGCCATTATGTTGCAAGGATGGCACTTTGCGCGGCGTTGGTTTTGTCTGAGGGCGGGTTCATGTTAATCTTTCAGTAGACACTGAAGAGTGGACCCGACAAAGAATGAGGAGTTATCGACGCCGTGCTGGCGATTGAAAAAAAGACTGACCTGATCAAACGCTTCCGAACCCACGAGACGGACACCGGATCGCCGGAAGTCCAGATCGCGATTCTGAGCGAGCGGATCAACGACCTGACCGAGCACTTCAAGGCCCACAAGAAGGATCACGCATCCCGGCGTGGGCTGTTGATGCTGGTGAGCAAGCGCCGCCGCTTGCTGGATTACCTGAAGACGCACGACACGGACCGCTATCGCGACGTGATCGGCAAACTTGGAATCCGCAAGTAATCGACGAAAGCCGACATTGAACCGGAAGCATTCAGACCGGACACTGGTCACGGTCCCCATACAACATGGAATACCGGACCAAGGCGCGCTGGGCGGCCTGAAGAGGACGCCTGAGCAGGCGCAGAGGTGTTTGTTGCGCGCATGGGCGCACCTTCCCCACACGATTTTCCCAAGCGAAAAAACGAAACGAGGACATTATGTTTACGAAACATGAAGTAGCCGTCGAGCTTTCCGGCGGCAAGCGACTGGTCTTTGAGACCGGCCGCATGGCCAAGCAAGCCTCCGGCGCTGCGCTGGTGAGCACGGGCGAAAGCGTCGTTCTGGCCACTGCAGTGGCTTCTCCCGACCCCCGGGAAGGAATCGACTTTTTCCCGCTCACGGTGGATTACCGCGAGTACACGTATGCCGGCGGACGCATTCCCGGCGGATTCATCAAACGCGAAGGCCGGCCCAGCGAAAAAGAGATTTTGACTTGCCGTCAGATCGATCGGCCCCTGCGGCCGCTGTTTCCCGATGGATTCCGCAATGAAACGCAATTGATCGCCCTGGTTCTTTCCGCGGATAAGGAGAACGATCCCGACGTGATTGCAATCAATGCGGCGGCCGCGGCAGTAGCTCTTTCGGACATTCCCTTCAGCGCGACGGTTGGAGCCGTGCGCGTGGGACGCGTGAACGGCGAGTTCGTGGCCAATCCCACGTACGCGGAACGCGCAGCAACGACGGTGAACATCATGGTGGTCGGTCACAAGGACGGCATCGTGATGATCGAGTCGGGCGCGAAAGAAGAGACCGAAGAAGTCATCCTGGCGGCCATTGAGTTTGCCCACGACGAGATCAAGAAGATTGTCGCGGCGATCGACGAGCTGGTGGCCAAGGCCGGAAAACCGAAACGAGCGTTTACCGCGCCGGAGTTTGACGAGGCGTATTACGCGGAGCTCAAGGCCAAGATCGGCGACCGGCTGAAGGACGCGCTGGACACCAAGACGCACGGCAAGACAGAGAGCTACGCGCTGATCAAGAAGATCAAGGATGAGCTGGCGACTGAACTGCCGGCTGACGATGCGAACGCCAAGAAGAAGCTGGCGCACTATTACGAGCTTCTGCGCGAGCGGATATTCCGCGAGCAGGTGACGAAGGAGCGCATCCGGCCCGACCGGCGGGCGTTCGACGAAATTCGTCCGATCACGATCGAGACCGGGGTGCTGCCACGGACGCACGGATCGGCGCTGTTTACGCGCGGCGAGACGCAGGCGCTGGTGACGGCGACGTTGGGTACGGCGGACGAGGGGCAACGTCTCGAAAGCTACGAAGGCGAGCAGCGCAAGAACTTTATGCTGCACTACAACTTTCCGCCGTTCAGTGTGGGCGAGACAGGCCGGATGACGGGCGTTGGCCGTCGCGAAGTGGGTCACGGAGCATTGGCCGAGCGCGCCATCAACGCGGTTTTGCCGGGCGCCGATGAGTCGCCGTATTCGATCCGCATCGTGAGCGACATTCTGGAGTCGAACGGATCGTCGTCGATGGCTACGGTTTGCGGAGCGAGCCTGGCGCTGTACGATGCAGGCATCGCACTGAAGGGCGCGGTTGCCGGAGTGGCGATGGGCCTGGTGAAGGAGGGCGATGACTACGCCATCCTGACCGACATTGCCGGCGCGGAAGACCACTACGGAGACATGGACTTCAAGGTTGCCGGAACGCGGAAGGGAATTACCGCACTGCAGATGGACATCAAGATTGGCGGCCTGACCCGCGAGATTTTGCGGCAGGCGATGGAGCAGGCGCGGCAGGGCCGGCTGTTCCTGCTGGACAAGATGGATGCGGTTCTGGACGGGCCGCGCGTGGAGCGCTCGAAGTATGCACCGCGCATCGAGACCGTGATGATTCCGACGGACAAGATTCGCGACCTGATCGGCAAGGGTGGAGCGACGATCCGCAGCATCGTGGAACAGACGGGCGCGAAGATCGACGTGGACGACACGGGCAAGGTGAGCGTGGCATCGAGCGACGCCGAGGGGCTGCAGAAGGCGCTGGCGATCATCGGCAACCTGACCGCAGTTCCGGAGGTGGGCAAGGTGTACCTGGGTAAGGTGGTGCGGCTGGCCGAGTTTGGCGCGTTTGTGGAGCTGTTCCCCGGAACGGATGGACTGCTGCACATCTCCGAGATCGCGGAGCATCGCGTGAAGGAAGTGAAGGACGAACTGCGCGAGGGCGATCAGGTGATGGTGAAGGTGCTGGCCATCGAGGGCAATCGCATCAAGCTGAGCCGCAAGGCGCTCATCAAGGAGCAGAAGGCGAAGCTGGCGCAATCGGCCCCGGCGGAGGCCGAAGAAGCGGAGTATACGCAGCCGGTCGTAAAGGCGGCGCCAATTCCATCAAGGCCGCGTAATGAGTTTGATGAGCGCCAGCCGAGCTCAAACCAGAGCACGATTCTTATCGAGGGCGGAGACGACTTCGACGAGGAGAATGACGTGGAGCTTGACGAGACGAACGAGCCGAACTTCAACCGCGTGGACGGGGCACCCGTTGTTCACGCCGGCGGCCCGCCTTTCAGCGGGGGAGGAAGGCCGGGCGGGACCGCCGGTGCAGGCGCCAACAACCGGCGCAGGCGGCGGCGGGGCAGACGCGGACCCGGCGGCGGGCAGTAAGCAGCAACGCTCACGTTCAAGCAAAGAAGACCCGGACTCTGTGTCCGGGTCTTCGTGTTTGCAGGCGTTTTTTGGAAATGCAGTTTTTCAGGAGGGAGAGCGGGCCTTGGCGGCAGGACTATTCCGCAGCTTGAAGGCCCGGCGGGCGCTTCGTCTCTATAGCCGATTTCACCGGGAAGGGTTTGAGTGGTTCCTCCCCGCCATTTTCTTTAGAAGCGTTCTTGCCAGCATACATGCGGAGGTCGGCCGCGATCTGCAGGGATTCGGCATCCGGGGCGTCGTCAGGAAAGACGGCGATGCCAACGCTGGCGCCGACGCGCACTGATTGTTCGCCGAAGCCGAAGGTGAAGGGCTCCTCGAGAAGGTGGGTCAGCGTGCGGCCTACGCGCGCGGCGTCAGCACGGGTCATGGGCTCTTCGAGAATCACGGAGAACTCGTCTCCGCCGGTGCGCGCCACGGTATCGGAGCGGCGCACGCGGCCTGTGAAGAGATTGCTAACGTGCTTGAGTAGCTCGTCGCCGACGTGATGGCCGGCGGTATCGTTCACGAGCTTGAAGTCATTCAGGTCGATGAGAAGCAAAGCGACATGCGATCCGGTACGGCGGGCGCGCTCGATGGCGCTGGTCAGGCGATCCTGAAAGAGGCGCCGGTTGGGCAGGCCGGTCAGTTCGTCATGCAGGGCCAGATACTTGTTGTGTTCGAGCTGGTCCTCAAGCAGAAGCATGATCATGCCCACGGCCACAACATACTTGGGCAGATTCCAGACCTCGTTTTCGAGGTGGAGATTGGGGAAGAAGTAGAGGACGCATGGTCCTGCCACGAAGACGCTCGCCCAGGCAAAGAAACCGGCGATGGTGATAAAGGCTCCCGCGGTAGCGCGCCTGTAGGTGAACCAGAAATGGATTGCGCAGGCGAGATAGATGGTGAAGAGTACCGCCTCGAACGCAAGCATTGTGCCCACGCCGGGCCGGTGTTGAAAGATCATCAGGAAGATCGAGAGGCCCACGTTGAGGGCGACGATCGTCCAGCGCAACGGATGCCTGAACTGACGCCAGCTAAGGATCAAAATGGCGAGTGGCAAAGCGCCGATGAGCGCGGCAACGGGCGTCAAAGCCCAGGATGCGACGGGGTCGATGACGAGAAGTCCGAAGTAGAGCGTATAGGTCGTCAGGAAAACGGCGAGCATCCATTGGCTGGAGCGCTGCAGCTTGCGATGGGGCACGGCCGCCCACATAAACAAGACGCCGGCACAGGCAAGTGCGGCAAGTCCGATGAAATAGGCGAGGCTGGCCCAGTTTCCGGGGGCGCCCAGAAACATGAAGGCAGCAAAATGAATTGCAATCAGGAGCCAGCCGGTGAGCCATACGGACGAGACCGATTTCCGGCCATGCCGCGCGACAGACGCAAACGCGATCGTGAGGAGCCCGACGGCTCCCAAATCAGGAAGTTTGCTCCAGTCAACCAAGGCACTCCGTTCATGCGCGTGCGTTGCGCCGCGCTTTTTCTAATTTCGATTAAAGACAGAATCAGCGATTTTCTAAGAAAGGGCGATAGCGCTTTTGTAGGACTCTTCAGGCACCAGTATACACTTTGGTAACTTTACCATCTGATTGTGAACGAAATCAACGAGTTAATTCTCGGTAAACGGAGAGGAAAAAGCACAAAACTGGAGGCAATCTGGGCCAGGCGAAAGGGCTGAATGATGGATTTCCTCATTCCTTTCCGATCGAGGCGGGCACGATCCACGGTGAGCAATGGAAACCGCTTCAAAGCTACGCCTGCTGAAAGACCGAATTGCTCCGTGACTGAACAAAACCAGAGTTCTTGCCGATAAAGTTCAATGCGCGGTGTACGTCCTAAGTTGGCGCCCAGGACCGCCGCAGAGACTGAGATGATCTCGTTGAAGAAATATCTCGATTTGCAACAGGCAGATTCGGGCCCGGCCGTAGAGCCTGCCGGCGGCGATCTGCTTCCGGCGGTCGTCGACGCCTATGGTTCAGCGTTGCTTGAAATGGGCCACGCGAGTCTGGATGCGTGTCCCGGAATGGGCGATGAGCTGAAGCGGAATCTGGGCGAGTTCAAGTCGGAGCTTTCGGTGAGCATGAGCTCGGCGACGCTTTCGGCGACCGACGCGGGCGTGCGGGAGCAGTTGCGCGGGTGGGGCCGCGGGACGGCGAAGCACTATCAGCAGAAGGCCTGCGAAGTGAAAGAAATGCTGCTGATGATGGCGCGCACCGCGGAGTCAGTGGGCACGCGCGACCAGCGATGCGCGGGTCAGATGACCGAGGTGACGGAGCGGTTGAAGGCGATCGCGAGCCTTGACGATTTGACGGAGATTCGCGCTTCAATCGAGAAGAGCGCGGCTGAGCTGAAGACGTCGATCGACCGAATGACGGCTGAAGGCAAGGCTGTGCTGGATCAACTGAAGGAGCAGGTGATCAGCTATCAGACCAAGCTGGAGGAGGCCGAGGAGATCGCCTCGCGCGATGCGCTGACGGGGTTGAGCAGCCGGCTTTATGTGGAGGGCCAGATCGAGAAGCGGATGGGAGCCGGAAGGCCGTTCTGCCTGGCGATCGTCGATATCGACCGCTTCAAGAAGGTGAACGACGATCACGGGCACGTAACCGGAGACGATTTGCTGAAGCAGTTCAGCACGGAGCTTAGGTCGGCCTGCCGCGCGACGGATGTGATTGGCCGCTGGGGCGGTGACGAGTTTATTTTGCTGTTCGATTGCGCGCTGGCGGAGGCGGAGGGGCAGACCGAGCGTTTGCGGAAATGGATCTGCGGCAACTACGCGGTGCGGGGCAAAGCGGGCGAGGTCAAGCTGTGTGTGGATGCATCGATCGGATTGGCGGAGCGCGCGGCGGGCGAGGAGATGAAGGAACTGCTGGCCCGGGCCGACGCCGCGATGTATGAGGAGAAGGCGGCAGGGCGGCAAAAAGTGGCCTGACGCGAGCAGCTCAAGGTGGAAGGCAGGGCTTGTGCGCGGCGATGGATCGACGATGCTCGGGTGGCCTCTCCGTTTTTCTGTGTCTGCCGTCACAGGCCAGCGTTCGCACATCCATTAAGGGACTCCCAATTCCCGCGAATCCGACTCTGAATGCGCCTCTCGCTTTTTCCCCTATTCTTCCTTGAGTTCCTTCCCCTTACGCGGGAATGTGGAGGGTAGCCTTGCTCGCCGCGGCGCTCTGTGGCAGGGACAAAGAGAGTGCAGCCGGAGACGAAGATGCAGCGGAATGCGGGGCATGGAGTGATGGAAGGACTCTCATGAGATTACTCATTGCCGAAGACGATAAGGCGCTGGGGCAGTTCCTGAGCCGCGGTCTGGAGGCCGATGGACATCGCGTCCACCTGGCCTACGATGGCGGCGCGGCGGTGGAGGCATTTCGACAGGAGTTGCCGGATCTGACCATTCTCGACCTGAACATGCCGGTGAAGGATGGCGAGCAGGTGCTCGAAGAGGTGCGCACGCTGGATGCGAATCTGCCGGTGCTGGTGCTGACCGCGCGGCAGGAGGTGGATACGCGGGTGCGCTGCCTGGACCGGGGCGCCGACGATCTGATGACCAAGCCCTTCAGCCTGCACGAGCTGCGCGCGCGATGCCGGGCGCTCTTGAGGCGCAAGCGGGAGACGCGGTTGCAGTTGCGCGCGGGCGATCTGGAGATGGACCGGCTGGAACACACGGCGCGGCGCGGCGCGCGGCAGATCGTTTTGACCAACAAAGAATTCGCGTTGCTTGAGCATCTGATGCTCAATCGCGGCGAATGTGTCTCGCGCGTTGAGCTGCTGGATTCGGTGTGGAACCTGGAGCCGGCGCAGACCACCAACATCGTTGACGTGTATGTGAACTATCTTCGCCGCAAGCTGGAAGATCCGCCGCCGGGCCACCTGATCCGGACAGTGCGTGGGCGGGGCTACATCGTTCCATCAGAGGCGGAGCTGTCGCCACCGGCGCAAATTAACGCTGACCTTGCAATGGTCGCTCCGGTTTCATCGACTGAAATACTTTCCACTGCTCCGGCGGCCACTGCGCCCTGACGCTCGCTGGTTCACCGCCTGGTTCGCAGATTGATCGATTCATTTGCGTTTTTTGAAGGAGAGCTTTCATGCAGCCTTTTTCGGTTCCCGTTCTTCCCGCGCATCCACGCATCCGGCCGCGCACCGCGCTGGTGGCCAGCGCCGATCGCAGCTTCCGCCAGCGGCTTTCACAGATCCTCACCGGCCTGCGCTGGGAGGTTCGCGAGGCGGAGGGCGGCGCCGAAGCCTGGAGCGAGGCCGAGGCCGCGCATCCCGAGGCGGTGATTGTCGACTCGTGGTTGCCGGATCTGGATTTGAGCGAGTTCCTGAATGACTTCAGAGGGAAGTTTCCGGGAGTTGATGTAGTGACCGCGGAAGGCTCGAGCGGCGAAGAGAGCCCGCGCGGACCTTACAGGCAGGAACTGCTTTACGCGCTGCGCTGCAGCCAGGAAAGCGACACGGCGGCGTGGAACGCAGCTCCCGCAATGGACGCAGCGCGGACGGTGCTGGAACTGCCGAAAATCGAATTGCCGAAAATTGAACTGCCGAAGCCGGTGCGTCCGGCGGAGTCTGCCGCGACGGATTTTGCCGCGCGCCGGGCAGCGCCGACTGATTCGAGCCTGATGGCCAGCGCGCCGAAGACCATTCCGAACCGTGGCGGGCCGACTTCTTCGGCAGCCGAAGGGTGTGCCGCCGAGCGCCTGCCGGAGATGGTGGGGAATGCCCGCTGCATGCTCGAGGTAAGCCGGCGGGTGCGGCTTGTGGCCCCGCGCATGACGCCGGTGCTGATCGAAGGCCCGACAGGCTCAGGCAAGGAGCTTGTTGCCGAGGCGCTGCACCGGCTCTCGTCGCGCAGCCGCAAGCCGTTTGTGGCCATCAATTGCGCGGCGATTCCTGAATCGCTGCTCGAAGCCGAACTTTTTGGCCACACGCGGGGCGCGTTCACCGGCGCCGTGCAGGGCCGCACCGGGCGCATCGAGGCCGCCGACGGGGGAACGCTGTTTCTGGACGAGATTGGCGAGATGCCGCTGGGGCTGCAATCGAAGCTGCTGCGTTTTGTGGAGTGCGGCGAGCTGCAGCGCGTGGGAGACAACGAAACCGTGAGGGTGGATGTGCGCATTATCGCCGCCACGCACCGGCCGCTGGCCGCGCAGGCGCAGACGGGCGGCTTCCGCTCCGATCTTTATTACCGGCTGGCCGTCTTCCTGATCCGCACGCCGGCGCTCTCGGAGCATGGAGAGGATCTGCCGCTGCTGATCGAGCACTTCTTCGAGAAGATGGGCAGGGACGCGCCAGTGAAGCGGGTGGACGAAGGTGCAGTGGCGAAACTTGTCGCGCACGACTGGCCGGGCAACGTGCGCGAGCTGGAACACGTGCTCGAGCGCGGCGTGATTCTTGCCGGGGACAACCCGGTGCTGACCTCGCGCGAGATCGACTTCGGCCTGTCGGTGAATTGATGTTGGGCAACAAGTTGGGGATTAGAAGTGGCGGCTCAGTCAGGCGGGAGGGAGCGGCATGAGCATGGAGATCGAAACGCAGTTGAGCGACCAGATCGCGCGCTACCTGGATCTGGCCGCCGCCGAAGCCAAGCTGACCGCAGCCAACATGGCCAACGTGGACACGCCAGGCTACCGCACCGTGGGCATGGACTTTGAGGCCGAGATGCGCGGGGCCATGGACGACGTGGATCGGGGACGCGGGCCGAGGAAGGTTCGGGTGACGGAGGTGGATGGACTGATTGCGCGGCCGGACGGGAACAACGTTTCCATCGACCGCGAGAGCCTGCAACTGGCCGAGGCGCAACTGAAGTTCAGGACCGGCGTGGCTCTGCTGCGCCAGGAATATCAGCGCGTGATGGATGCGATCCATGCCGACAAATGAAAACAGGGACCAGGGAATAGGGAATAGGAAAAGCAAAAAAAGCAGAAGCAAAAGGAGAAGCAAGGGCAGGACAGGGGGTTGATGCATGAACTTATTCGGACTGATGGAGACATCGGGCTCGGCGATGGAGGCCGAACGAATGCGCGCCGAGGTGGTGGCGGCCAACATGGCCAACGCGGAGACGACGCGCACCGCCGAGGGAGGTCCCTATCGCCGCCAAGAGGTGGTCTTTGCCGCCGACGGAGGCGATGCGGACTTCCTCGATTCCATGAACGATTCGATGGCGGCGACGATCAATGGCGGAACCGGAGGGATAGGTGCAGCGAGCGCGGGAATGACGGGCTCGGAAATGTCGGGCGCGCCGGCTCTGCCTCCGCTCTTGCCCTTGCCTGGAGCGCCAAATGTGGCGCCGGGAGTGCACATCGCGCAGGTGGTCGAGGATCCATCGCCGCCGCTCAAGCGCTACGATCCCGGTCATCCCGACGCGGGGCCGGACGGTTATGTCGCTTATCCCGACATTAATCCCCTTACAGAAATGGTGGACCTTATGGGGGCGACGCGTGCATATGGACTGAATGGCTCCGCCGTGCAGGCCGAGAAGGGAATGATCACGTCGGCACTGGAGATCGCGAAAAGCTAGGCAGCTGTGAGTAAGGCAAGCGGGGAGCAGCGAGTAGTGAAACGGGGAACCGAAAGAGCAGGGAATCGATCGAACCAGCAGGAACGGAGGAGCGAAAATGTTGGTTGCGACAAATGCCGTTAGCGCGGTTGCAGGCGCGGCAACGAGCGGCAGCAGCGCGGCAAGCTTGTTTTCGGCTGGCGGAGCAGAGACAGCTTCCGCGGCGCCGTTCGCCGATTTGATTACCGGTGCCGTGGGCGAAGTGAGCCAGCTTGAACAGCAGGCCAACGCGGCGGTCAGCGGCCTGATGACCGGCTCGGGCGTGGACGTGCACCAGGCGATGATCGCCACCCAGAAGGCGGACATGGCCTTTGAATTGGCGCTGGCCGTGCGCAACAAGGCGGTCCAGGCCTACCAGAGCGTGATGGGAATGCAGTTCTAAGTCGAGCTACCAGCTTCTAGCTTCTAACTTCTAGCTGGATGATGCGTGACGCGCATTCTCAGGCGAGGCTAAGGGAAAAAAGAAAGCAATTCTCGGAGAATGATTCATTGGGTTTGAGAGCAGAACGTAGCTAAGGGCTGGAAGCTAGTAGCTGGAAACTGGATCGAGAAACGGAAACCATGGCCACGGGTACACAGTTGGAAAAGAGCCCGCCGGCAGTGCCGGGAAGGGTACAGGCGGGCGGGCAGTGGCGCGGGTTTTGGGGGTTGGTCCAGGTTCGCTGGGCGCAGATGGCGGCGGCCCAGCGCGGGTGGGTGGTGGTGAGCGCGCTGATGCTGCTCGCGCTCATCGGCGGACTGGCGTGGTACGCTCTTAGCCCCGACTGGCGCACACTTTACGTGAATCTCGATCCGGACGATGCGCGCCAGATCGGCCAGATTCTCGCCGCAGCGCAGATTCCCTTTGATCCTTCGGCAGATGGTGTGGGAATTCTGGTTCCCGCCGCGCAACTGGACAAGGCGCGCCTGGCCACCGCCGCTAAGGGCGGCGTGAAGAGCGGGCGGCTGGGCTTTGAGATCTTCGACAAGCCGAACTGGGTGGGATCGGAGTTCGACGAGCAGGTGAACTACCAGCGGGCGCTCGAGGGCGAGCTTGAGCATACGGTGGGAACGCTCTCCGACGTTGCGTCGGCGCGCGTGCATCTGGTGCTGCCGCACGATTCGCTTTTTCAGGGCGAGGAGCGGCCGGCCAAAGCTTCGGTGGTGCTCAAGCTGCGACGCAGTTCGCTGGCCGACGGCGAGGCGGAAGCGATTCGCAACCTGGTGGCCTCGGCCGTCGACGGCCTGACCCCGGATCATGTCGTACTGGTCGATGCCTCAGGCAATCTTCCTCTCGGCCCCAAGACTCCCGACGCGACGCGATTGAGCGCCGAGCAGGCGCTCGAGGACAAACTCGTCTCAACGCTCGAGCCGGTGACGGGTGCGGGCAATGTGCGCGCCTCGGTGACGCTGGACTACGACGAGACAGCCACCGATGAGACCGCTGAGACCTACGATCCGGACAAGACGGTGACGCTGGCCATGCAGCGCACCGACCAGACCACGGGAGCGCAGCCTGCAGCTGCCGGGGTTCCCGGCACGGCATCGAATGCGCCCAACACGCAGGCACTGCCCGTCTATCCGCACGAGACGGCGCCGCCCCAAACCGCCAAGAGCGAGTCCAGCACCTACGGCGTCTCGAAGACGGTGCGGCACACGATCGAGAATCCGGGCCGGGTGCGGAGGCTTACCGCGGCCATCGTGGTGAACGACCGGCTGATCCAGCCTGCAACCAAGAGTCATGCTCCCGTTTGGCAGCCGCGCTCGGCCGACGAGCTGCGCAACCTGACCACTCTGGCCCAGGCGGCAGTGGGCTTCGACACCTCGCGCGGCGATGTGGTCACGGTCGAGGATCTGGCCTTCGACGGCAACCAGGGGCAGCCGCCAGTCGCCATTCCGGAGCAGATTCTAAACACGGCGGAGAACTCGCCGGTGCTGGTCAAGTATCTCGCCCTGCTGTTCGGCCTGATGGTGGTCGTGGCCTTCGCCGTTCGGCCCGCGATTCGTCACGCCGGCACGGCGCTGGCGACGCGAGCGCTGGCCACATCGTCTTCGAAGGAGCTGGCCGCGGCGGCCGCATCGCAGGTGACACTGAGTCCTCCCGAACCCGCGCCGATGGATCCCGAACGGCTGCGCAATCAGGAGATCTTTGAACAGGTGAAAGGCCACCTGAAGCGCGAGCCCACGCAGAGCTCGCGGCTGTTGCAAAGCTGGATCCACTCGGAATAGGGCATTGCGGCAAGCGCCGGTGCGGGAAGGGAATTTCGCTTGGCGGAGCTGGGAATCGAGAGCGAAGCAACGCGGCACCGCCTGGGGGCGAACATCTCCGGCGTGCGCAAGGCGGCGATCCTGCTTGTGGCCGTGGGCGAGGAGCTGGCCAAGGAAGTTCTGCGCGCCTTGCCGGAGACTGACGTCCAGCAGATCACCGAGGAGCTGGCCGATCTGCGCGGCATTACGCCGGAGCTCTCGGCCCAGGTGCTGGAAGAGTTCTGGCAGTTGCTGGACACGCAGAACTTCATGGTGCACGGGGGCCTGGATTACGCCAGCCGGGTGCTGATCGAGGCCTTCGGCAAACAGCGCGCCGACGACCTGCTGGCGCTGATGCGGCAGTCGCAGGAGGCGGCGCAGGGCAATCTGGCCAAGCTGCAGCGCACCGATCCGCAGCAGTTGGGCAAGCTGCTCGACTCCGAGCACCCGCAGACCATCGCTTTGGTGCTGGCCCACCTCGATCCCAAGCGCGCGTCGATGGTGCTGGACAATCTGAGCGAGGAGCACAAGGTGGTCTCGATCCAGCGATTGGCGGAGATGCGCCAGTTTTCTCCGGAGATGGCGCAGAAGGTGGCACTGATTCTGCACCGGCGCCTGGAGAGCGTGGGCGAAACGGCGCGCCGCAGCTACTCGGGCTTTAAGGCGGTGGCGGATCTTCTGAACCGGCTCAACGCCGAGGAGTCGAAAAAGATTCTCGAAACCATCGAAGAGAGCCAGCCGGAGCTGGCTCTGAGCATCCGCAATTTGATGTTCACCTTCGAGGATCTGATCACCGTGCCGCCGGCCACCATCCGCGAAATCGTCTCCGGAGTGGACAAGCGGCAACTCGCGCTGGCCCTGCGCGGCGCCAATGACGAGTTGCGCGCACAGATCTTCAAGGCCATGAGCTCGCGCGCCGTGGACATGCTGAAGGAAGACATGGAGGTGCTGGGCCCGGTGCGCTCGCGCGAGGTGGCGCAGGCGCAGCAGGAGATTCTCAACCTGGCGCGGCGGCTGGAGGCTGAGGGCAAGGTGATCCTGAAGCTCGAAACCGGCGACGAGATGCTGGCGTGAAGAAGACAGGGTCCAAGGGACCGAGGGAACAAGGGAACAAGGGAACGAGAAGGCGAGAACAGGAAGTAGCCAATAGGGAATAGGGATTTGCGGCAAACGGTGGAGGCACAAGCGAAAATGGTGACAGGCGGCGAGATTGAAGCGCTCGAGTACCCGGCATGTCCGGGTGCGGGCGCGGGGCCGGAGTGGAACGGCTGGGCGGAGGCTGATGAATCCGGCCGAGCAGCGCCAGCGCAGGCGAAAGCCAGGGGCGCGCGCCGGGACGTAGCGGACGCCAACACCGGCGAGCAATCGGCCGATGAGACGCGGCAGTCGTTTGAAGCGGGACGTGAGCGCGGTCGCCAGGAGGGCCGCCAGGCGGAGCGAGAGGCGCAGGCCGCGGTGCTGACGGCCGAGGCGGAGCGTTACAAGCGGCAGCTTGCGGCGCTCGCGGCGAAATTCTCGGAGGAGCGCGACCGGTATCTGGCCGCAGTGGAGCAGGAGGCGGTCAAGTTGGCGCTGGCGCTGGCGGCGCGCATTCTGCGCCGCGAGGCGCAGATGGATCCGCTGCTGCTGACCGGAGCAGTGCGGGTTGCGCTGGGCCAACTGGCGGCATCGTCGGAGGTCGAATTGCGTGTGCCTGCGGCGGAACTCGAGTTGTGGAAGGAAGCCATTCGGCATCTGCCCCATTTGGCCATGAAGCCGGCTGTGATGGCGGGCAAGGGGATGCGGCTGGGCGACTGCACGATCACGAGCAAGGTGGGAACGGTCGACCTGGGCGTTCGCTCTCAGTTGGCCGAAATCGAACGCGGTTTCTTCGATCGCGCGGGGGCCTCGCTGGGCGCGGAAGTGGTTCAGAGCGAGACTGTCGCGGCGCCGGACGCGGATCAAGATGCGGACCGGGGAGACGCGCGCGCATGACGGCACTGCTGGAACGCTACTTTCGGCGGCTGGAGTCGAGGCAACCGTGGCGCTGGCGCGGACAGGTGCTCGAGTCGGTGGGTCAGACGATCGAGTCGGCGGGACCGCCGGTCTCGGTGGGGGAGTGTTGCCAGATTCAGGACCAGGCGGGTCGTGCGCATGCGGCTGAAGTGATCGGGTTTCGCGGGTCGAATGTGTTGTCGATGCCGGTGGAGGCGGCCGATGGCGTCCGCTTTGGCGATCCTGTGTGGTCTCAGGGCGTGACGCCGCGGATCGAGGTGGGACCGGCGCTGATGGGCCGGGTGCTGAACGCGCAAGGCATTCCAATCGACGGCGGCCGCATGCCTTCGATCGCGAAGTCGTTGCCGCTGGATGGAGCGGTGCGCTCGCCGTTCGACCGCGTGCCCATTCAGGAGCCGCTGGGCACGGGCATTCGCGCCATCGATGCATTGTTGACCGTAGGCCGGGGGCAGAGGGTGGGCATCTTTGGCGGATCGGGCGTGGGCAAAAGCACACTGGTGGGCATGATGACGCGCAACACCGAGGCTGAAGTCACGGTCGTGGGCCTGGTGGGGGAGCGCGGCCGCGAAGTGGGCGAGTTTCTACGCGATTCCCTCGGCGCGGAGGGATTGGCGCGGGCGGTGGTGGTGGTTTCAACGTCCGATCAGTCGCCGTTGCTGCGCATGCGCGCTGCGCTGGCGGCGACCACGGTGGCCGAGTTCTTTGTCGCCGAGGGAAAGCATGTGTTGCTGGTGCTCGATTCGCTGACGCGGTTTGCCATGGCGGCGCGCGAAATTGGTTTGGCGGCGGGCGAGCCGCCCACGGCGAAGGGCTACACGCCTTCGGTATTCGCGCGGCTGGCGCGCCTGGTGGAGCGGGCCGGGCGATTCCGCACGGGATCGATCACGGCATTCTATTCCGTTTTGATGGAGGGCGACGACCAGCAGGATCCGCTGGTGGACGCGGTGCGCGCGCTGCTCGACGGGCACGTGGTGCTCTCGCGCGCGCTGGCCAGCGAGGGATGGTATCCGCCGATCGAGGTGCTGGACTCGATCAGCCGCCTGATGCCCGCCGTGGCGGGAGAGGAGCATCGCGAGCAGGCGGCACTGGTGCGCAAACTGATGGCCATCTACGCGCGCTCGGAGGATTTGGTGCGCATTGGAGCGTACAAAGCGGGCGCCGACCCGGAGCTGGACTGCGCCCTGCGCGCACGCGATGCGATTCGCGCGTTTCTTACTCAGGATGCGCTCGAGCATGTCCGCTTTGCCGATGGCCTGCGCCGCCTTGCCGCGCTGGCGGGCGAGGTTTGAGCAATGGCGGTTTCGCGCGCCGCGCGCCGCCTGATGCAGGTGCGGGTACTCGAAGAGGAGTTGAGTCAGGCAGCGCTCGAGTCGGCAGTGGGAGATTTGCGGCAGATGGAGCTGGCCCTCGCGGCTGCCGAAGAGCGGGAGCGCAACGGGCGGCGGCAGGTGACGGCGAGCGTCAATACGGGCGAGTTGGTTGACCGGATCGCGGGCCTTGAGCAGGCGCGCGCGGCGATTCGTCACGGCGCGGCGCTGAGGCCAAGAATTGCGGAGGCGGAGCTTAAAGTGGCACGGCGGCGGCAGGAGTTTCTGGCCAAAAGAATGGAGCGGCGGCAAGTGGAGACGCTGATCCGGAAGACCGAGGCTGGAGAGGCAGTCGATGCCGGCCGCCGAACGCAGAGGGAGCTCGACGACTGGTTCCTGAGCCGGGCGCGGCATGGCGGCGTGGCACGACTGAACAAGGTGGATCAAGGCGGTGCCCCTGCGCCTGGTCGCGAGGGCGACGGCCGTTGAGACTTGAGCGAAAACTTAAGGTGTAGGGAGTGAGTTTCCTTAAACGGGATCAATGTCCCAGACTTGAAAATCTACTAACCGCTTTCGCAACACTTTGGCACGCTTGCTGCACTACCCCTTCGTATGACGATTCCCGTTGGCATGGACGTCGGCGCAGGCACTGGGGTTGGAGTCGGGACCGGGGCTGGCGCGGGCAAAGCGGTAAGCGCAGCGATCGCGGCCTTGGAGCGCGCGGGCGGCGCCGCGACGCCGAACGAGACAACGGCATTTGCTCCCGGCAAAGGAACGGGTGCGAGCTGGGTGGGCGCGGCGAAGGGGAGCTGTCTTCCTGCGACGGGCAATGAGATTTTCCAGGTGAGCTGGCAGTCGATGCTGCGCGCATGGGGCGTGGTAGCGAGGGCGAGTGGCGGCGCGGCGGATCAAGCCGCGAGCGAAGCGGGCGAGACCGGCGCGGCGAATGGAAGCAACGAGCGCCCGAACGTCGCGAGCGCGCAGGCAACGTTCGTGCGGGCCGGCGCTGAGGCGGTCGAATCAGCGCTGACAACGAACCGGAGCAATGGGCCGGCGGTGGGCGCAGGCGCTCCAGCCAACAATGCGGCGAGAACGATTGGGGCGCAGGGTCTGCCGAATTCGTTTGGCGCAGAAGCGGGAGCGCAAAGCGTCGCCGCGATTCATGCAGCAACAGGTTCCGGCAGCTCCACGGGCGTGAGCGCGGGCGCGAACGTGAAGAGTAAGAGGCGAGCAGGCGGCGGGGAAGATGCTCGAGCCCATCCGCGAGAAATTCCGGCGGCGAATGGACTGCAGGCATCTGGTGTCAATGGCGTCGGGCTGGCGGTTACGCTGGCGTCGGTGCAGCCGCAAATCGCTCCCGCAAATCTGGCGGATTCGCTTACGCCACGCCCTGCGAAACAAATGGATGCACCTTTGAGCGGCGCGAGCGAGACGGAGCCGGAAACAGCGATTGCGGCGATCCGGGCCAAAGGCGTGCCGTGGACAACGGCGGCATCGGCTGGGTCGAATTCGAGCGTAAGTGCGCACGCTGCGAGCCAGGTTCCGGCGAGCTCGGCACAAAGTACGATGCGCGTTGAAGAGACGAGCAAAGGCGCGGCGGTCAGCGTGTTGCGCGATGAAGAGATGAGCGGAGGCGCGGCGGTCCCGATCGTCGATCAGGAAGAATTCGCCGCACAGCCGCAGATTTCGACGGCGGAGCCGGCGATTGCGGCGGCCGGCACGTCGAGGGCGGGAAGCGCAACGCGGCAAAGGGTACTGGGCGCGAGTTCCAGCGTCGAGGAGCACAAGACGCTGAGCGGGGAGTTTGGAGCGCATCGCGGAGCGAGCCCGATGAACGGCGGATCCGTCGAAACCAAGACGACAACGGCGGCCGCGGACAAGCCGGGCGCGAACAGCTCGAATTCGGAGAGCGGCGCGGCCCAGGTGATAGCGCGATCGGCGCGTGGGGCTGTCGCGAGTGGGGTCAGTGCAGCGACGGGGCAGGGAATGGGGACGAACGTCGTCGTGGGGCAGACCTCCGCGCCGGAGGCGTCGGCTTGGGTGCGTGATCCGGGTAACGTTCATGGAACGGCAGGTGCTTTGGCGACGGTTCCCGGCGACTCGACTCTTCTAACGCAGGCAGCGGTGCTGCAAGAAACCTTTGCCGCGCTCGATTCGGGGACGGCCGTGGGAACACCAAATTGGATTCATGCCGGCGGACGGCAGGTCGAGGCGGGCTTTCAGGATCCGGCGCTGGGCTGGGTTGGTGTGCGCGCGGATCTGAGTGGAGGGAGCTTGCACGCGGCGCTTGTCCCGGGCTCGACGGAGGCTGCACAGGCGTTGAGCGGACATCTGGCGGGACTGAATGCGTATCTCCAGGAACAGCAGACGCCGGTGGCTACGCTGACCATGGCGGCTCCCGGCATGACCGGGCTGGAATCAAGTGTGGATCAAAGCATGCAGCAAAGCGCGGGCCAGCATGGAGAGCAGGATCCGGCGGCAGCGCAACAATCGGGTGCGCAACCTGGCGTGGGCGCGAGCGCATCGGCTACGGCGATGAGCGCTACGGCCGCGAACGGCGGGTTCGATGCGATTGCATACGCGGGAGGCAGCCGTGGCACGCACATCTCGGTGATGGCGTGAAGAAGCAGGGAATAGGGAGCAGCCAGTAGGGAGTAGAAAAACACGCAGCGAAGTAGGGAGCAACGAAGAGAGGGAGCGATCAAGGTTGGAATTGGGATACAGGGAGGGACGATGGCAACTGGAATCTTGAATCACATGGTGACGGCGGGCCAGGCGTTGAAAGGGATGGCCGCATCGCCGATGGACGGCTCTACAAATGGCACGAGCGGGACGACGGGGGCGAGCGGCACGGACAACTCGGACGACACCAGCAACAGTTCCGCGACGATCTCGGCCAACGACTTTCTCACGCTGCTGGTGACGGAGATGCAGAACCAGGATCCGACTGCGGACACCGACCCCAATCAGTACATCAATCAGCTTGTGCAGGTGAACAGCCTGGAACAATTGATCGACATCAACCAGACGCTGAGCGGGGCTCTCGGCAGCACTAGTTCCGGCTCCGGGACGGGCACATCCGGACAGAGCGCCGGAACCAGTACAGCCGTCACTGGCACGAGTGCACCGTCGACGACGGCGGCTGCGCACGTGCCAGCCGCGGCGCCGGCGGCTGCATCCGCAGTTCCGGCAGCGACCGCGCCAACAACGGCCGCCAGACGCACCGCGGGCAACGTGGGTGTGCCGGGCGCAAACCCGGCAGCACAGCGCGTGGGACACGCACTGTCGGGCCGAACGCTCTCGCGGCCGGCGAAGGGCAGCGCGATCCCATTGCAGTAACGCAGGTTCACCCGCCGGGCGCAATTGGCCCGCATAACCGATGTGACGTCGGGCAATGGGGCCCGCCAAACTTACCCGAATTAAAGAGGAGATGGACCATGGCAAGTTTTTCAATTCCGCTTACCGGTCTTGAGGCCGATTCTACCGCCTTGAATACGATCGCGAACGATCTCTCCAACATGAACACGACGGCCTTCAAGGCGCAGTCGACGAATTTTTCCGATCTTTTCTATCAGCAGATAGGCTCGACCGGCTCGGGCGACCCGATTCAAGTGGGTGCGGGTGTGAAGGTGGCCTCGAATGAGATTTCATTCACGCAAGGCTCCATCAATTCCACCGGCAACTCCACGGATGTAGCGTTGAACGGGAGTGGATTCTTCGTCGTCGGCAATGGCGAGGGCGGCTACGAGTACTCGCGTGCGGGCAATTTTTCGCTGGACTCGAATGGGAATCTTGTTACGTCAAACGGCCTGAACGTGATGGGCTACCCCGCCCTCAATGGCGTAGTGAACACTAATGCGCCGCTGACAGCGGTCAACGTTCCGGTGGGCCAGGTGCAGGAGCCAAAGGCCACCAGCACCATGGGAATGACTGCAAATCTTGACGCCACAACTGCGCAGGGGACGCAGTTTCCCGCGCAGGTAACGGTGTACGACTCCCTGGGCGAGCCGCACGTCGCCACGGTGACCTTCGAACCGACGGCGACTGCGAATACCTGGAGCTACTCGGTGGCCTTGCCTGCCGCGGATTTCGCCAACGGTGTTTCCACGGCGATCACTGGAACGATGCAGTTCGATGCAAACGGGAATCTGACGACCGTGACTCCCACCGCTGGCGTTGCGGGGACGGTGGGAACCGCGGTGGGCGACGTGCAGTCGATTGGACTGAACTTCAACAATGCGCTTACTGACAACGCCAACGACCTGAACATTCAGTGGAACCTGCTCGGCTCAGCAGGCACTCCAATCATCAGCCAGGTGGACACGGCATCTGCGGTTTCGGCTACTACCCAGAATGGCTATGCCAGCGGCCAGTACCAGAGTTTCACCATCGGCTCTGACGGCACGGTAACGGCCAGCTACTCCAACGGACAGCAGCAGAATGTGGGGCAACTGGCGCTGGCGAATGTGGCCAATTCCCAGGGACTGAACCTGCTAGGGAACGGGGACTACGTGACCACGCTGGCCAGCGGCACGGCCGTAGTAGGAACCTCGGGCACATCGGGCCTGGCCACGGTGCAGGACGACGCACTGGAGGCATCGAACGTCAACATTTCGACGGAGTTCTCCGATTTGATCATTGCGCAGCGGGCGTTCGAGGCCAATGCCAAGTCGGTGACAACGTTCGACACGGTTACGCAGGACACGATCAATATGGTTCATTGAATTCAGCAGTTCATTGATTGACTTCGGGGGCGGCTCCACAGCCGCCTCAGCTCTTTGAGGGCTGGCGAACTTCAATGAACAGTCCCTTGCCCTCCGCGAGCGCGATCCCTTTCTGATTGACGATGCGGGCTTCGGCCCAATGCTTGCGCGGCTCGTTGCGAACCACGCGGCCCTCGATGCGAATTGGCGTTCCACTGGGAACCGGACGGAGGTAGTCGATCTCGATCTTGCGCGTCATCGATGGCAGCCCTCTAGCGCGCACGGCCTTGCTCATCGCTTCATCGAGCAGCGTGGCGATGATGCCGCCGTGGAGGTAGCCGGGATGGCCGTCGAAGGTTCCGGGAACGACGGGAAGGCTAACGACCGAGCCGTCTTCGGCGAGCAGGAATTCGAGCCGCAGTCCATTTTGATTTGCCTCTCCGCAGCCGAAGCAGCGGTTATTGGCCGAATGAGCAAAGGGCGTGAGGTGTTCGTGCGAGGGCAGCGCCATGAGATCAGCATACTTGCCCGGCGGTGCCCGTGAGCGCTGCGATCGGCCCAAGGCTGCGCGGCGTGCGGCTTGACCTCGGTCAGCGTGCCCGCTCAGACTGAAGGTGCGGGTTCCGGCAGAAGGCCCGCAATCCCCGGAGGAGTTTTCCCGGTTCACCGTCCTGAGCGGAACTGTATTCAGAGGGTCATTCTTCCGGGTCGCGGACCGGAACGGCGCGAGAAGCCGGCTCGCGCGGAAGGCTTGAAGAGTGAGGCTTCGGAAAACTCGGGCGGCGGTTCTGGCCGCGGCAGTTGCGGCCGGGTTGGGAGGGTGCCGATCGGCGCCGAAGCTGACGGCGCAACAGGCGGAGGGTAAGCACCTCTACGACGTTGGTTGCGCACACTGCCACGAGGAGAACGACCTGCACCTGAAGAAGGTCCCGCCGAATCTGCACGGACTCTTCAGCCGGAACACATTGCCCGAAGGCGAGCCGGCGACGGATCGAGAGGTGGAGCAAATGTTGATAACGGGCATGGGAATGATGCCCTCGTTCGCGTATCAGATGTCTAAGGAGCAGATGGACGCAGTGGTGGCTTATCTGCACACCGGGCTCCAGGATCAACGGGATCAGGATCAACAAACTCAATAGGGAGGAGAAACGGTCATGAAGGTTGGAGTTCTTGGATCAGGCGACGTGGCGAAGGCGCTCGCGGGGGGGTTCATCAAGCACGGCCACCAAACCATGATTGGCACACGCGACGCGGCAAAACTGGCGGAGTGGCAGCGCATCAATTCCAAAGCTCAAGTGGGCAGCTTCAGCCAGACCGCGGCCTTCGGCGAGGTGCTGGCATTGGCGGTGAAAGGCTCGATTGCGGCTGATGTTCTGCGCATGGCGGGAAGCGCCAACCTGGACGGCAAGCTGGTGATGGACGCATGCAACCCCATCGCCGACGCGCCGCCTGTGAATGGAGTTCTTAAGTTTTTCACCACGCTGGACGACTCGTTGATGGAGCGGCTGCAGCGCGAGTTTCCCAGGGCGCACTTCGTCAAAGCGTTCAACTCTGTGGGCAACCGTCAGTTCGTGAATCCGCAGTACAAGGCCGGCAGGCCGACGATGTTTATCTGCGGGAACGATGACGGGGCCAAGGTAGTCGCCGCGCAGATTCTGGAGCAGTTCGGTTGGGAGACGGCGGACATGGGCAAAGTGGAATCGGCGCGCGCCATTGAGCCGCTGTGCATGCTGTGGTGCGTCCTCGGCTTCACCAAGAACGAGTGGACGCACGCCTTCAAGCTGCTTCATCAGTGAAGCGGCGGGGCCGGCAAGGCTAGCCGGGCTGGCGGGGCTGGCAATCCCGGGCAGTGGTGCAATTTCCGGTTTGCCGGTAATAGGCCCACCGGAGATGCCCATCTTTCCATTTTGCGACGAAATTGCTATGCTCCCGGCATGATCCGCAGGGTATTGGTCGCTGTCTCGTTGCTATTGGCTTGCGTCTCGGGGACGTGCCAACTACCTGCACCGACAGCAATCAGCGATTTTGGATACACCTCCTGCTCACATAGCTCCTGCCTCTTTGTGCCTGACGACCAACATCCGAAAGCATATCGCCAGGGGGACTTGAGTTACGCCGTTACCGAAAGCGGCAAATTCACTTTGAGCCGAGGACAGAAGGTGATTTTTTCAACACACCTCAAAGACTTGAGCGCCAGCGTATTTGTCGTTTGGTCAGAAAGGAACGACTGGTTCGCAATTACGTGGAGTGACGGCGGGGCAATCGGCAGCTTCCATACGCGGGTGTTCCATATTGCGGGCGACAAGGTGAATGAAGCGGAGTCGGTGAAAACTGCCTTTTCTGATTTTCGGGGCAGGCATTGGTGCAAGACACGAGGCGACAACGTGCAGGCTTATGGCTGGGACGAAAAGAGCGGTGCCCTAGTCCTCGTTACCTCGGTCTACCCGACCGGTGACTGCGGCAAAGACCTAGGCCACACGGAGGCATATTTGGTGCAACCGACCGATGGCGAGATTCTCAGACATCTGAGCCTCCGCGAATTCAACCTATACGCGAAATCTCATCCTCAGTGAGCATTCCAATCCAGGATGGAATAGCCGGTTGTGGTCGCATGTCGGCCATCCGGAAACTGAACCACCACCCAATCCCGCGATAACAGGCTGTGCACTCGAATTCCCCGTATACTGAATAGGTCTATGGCGACTGACAAGACATTCTATTTGGAAACATTCGGCTGCCAGATGAACGCCCATGACTCCGAAAAGGTGATCGGCACACTGCGCCAGGAGGGATACCGGCAGGTGGAGACCGAGGAAGACGCCGGCCTGATCCTCTACAACACCTGTTCCATCCGCGACAAGGCGGAGCAGAAGGTCTTCAATCGCCTGAACGACTACAAGAAGCTGCACAAGCAGGGGAAGCGCTTCGGCGTGCTGGGTTGTGTGGCGCAGCAGGAGGGCGAGAAGATCTTCGAGCGCGCGCCCTATGTGTCTCTGGTGTCGGGTTCGGCCTCGTATCGCAAACTGCCTGAGATGCTCACGCGCCTCGAAGCAGGCGAGAGTCGCATCACCGGCCTCGACGACCGGCAAACGGACGAGACCTTTGAGACGGAATTTACCGCGAGGCAGAATCCTTACCGCGGCTACATCACCATCATCGAGGGATGCGATAAGTTCTGCTCGTATTGCGTGGTGCCATACACGCGCGGCAAGGAACGCAGCCGGAGCTCGTCGTCGGTGCTCGACGAGGCGCGGCGGATCGCCGACCTTGGTTACACAGAGATTCAACTACTCGGCCAGAACGTGAACAGCTACCGCGACCCGGAAGGGAAGTCGAGCTTTGCTGAGCTGCTGGCTGCGGTGGGCGAGGTGCCCGGCATTCGGCGCGTGCGCTTTACTACCAGCCATCCCCGGGACTTTACGCGGGACATTGTGGAAGCCATCGACCGCGTGCCGACCCTCTGCGACCATGTGCATTTGCCGATACAATCCGGATCGGCGCGTGTGCTCAAGCGGATGGCGCGGGAGTATACGCCGGAGTGGTATCTGGAGCGGATTGCGTGGATCAAGGCGGCGCGGCGGCCGATCTCGCTATCGACGGACATTATTGTTGGCTTTCCCGGCGAGACTGAGGACGACTTTATCCAGACCATGAACCTCCTGGCTGAAGTTGAGTACGATTGCGTCTTCGCGTTCAAGTATTCGGCGCGGCCAAATACGCCCTCCCTGGTGATGATCGATACGGTGCCGGAGGAGGAAAAGGCTGGTCGGCTTCAAGTATTGCTTGAAAGGCAGCGGGAAATTCAGAGGACTAATTATTCCAGGCAGATCGGGGAGATCCTTGAGGTAATGGTCGAAGGGGCGAACGCGCAGAGGGGGCAGATTGCCAGCCGCAGTACACAGAATAAGCCGGTGAACATTGAGTGGACCCAACCAATTGCGCCAGCCCCGGGAAGTTACTTGCGCGTGCGGATTATAGGGGCGTATCCGAATAGTCTGGTTGGCGAAGCCGTCTAAAGACAGGGAGCGAGGGTGCTGCGCGCATGAAGGCCTGATCGCGCAATGAGCGCCGAGCGAGGATCAGGAAAAGAGGGAACGAATGGATATCGAGGTGCGGATTCGGGGCCTGATGATGGACCCCTCCACAAACATGCCGATCGTGGTGCTGAAGGATGTGGGGTCGGACGCCGTGATGCCGATTTGGGTGGGCATCTTTGAGGCGAACGCGATCGCGCTCGAAATCGAGAAGATGACAGCCGCGCGTCCCATGACGCACGACCTGGCGCGAAACCTTGTCCACCACCTGAATGGTGAGCTGGAACGTGTTGTAATTACAGAACTTAAAGACGATACATTCTATGCGGTTTTGTGGCTGCGGCAGGGAGATGAACAGGTTGCCGTGGATGCCCGGCCGTCCGATGCCATCGCTCTGGCGCTGCGCGCCGATTGTCCGATTTATGTGGCGGATAAGGTGATGGAGAGCGCCAAGCTCAACACGAGCGGCCCACCCGAAGGGCCGACAGCAGAGCAACTGCGCGGATGGCTCGAGGGGCTGAACGACGAAGACCTCGGGCGCTACAAGATGTAATCCAGCCAGGACTTCCAGAATTGAGCAGCAGCGTTAAGCAACGCGGGGGCGTATTTCTGAGCTTCGGCGCGCAAGTGCTTAACGGGGATGGCTTTCTGCCGGAGCTCGCAGGCGTGCCCGACGTACCAGTGCTCCAGGCCCGATTCAGTAACTTCGGGATGGAATTGGAGAGCGAGAGCGTAGTTGTCGATGGAAAAGGCCTGGTTCTCATAGAGTTCGGTGCGCGCCAGGTGCTGTGCTCCGGCGGGGAGATCGAAGGTGTCGCCGTGCCAGTGGAGCAGGTGAAGATCTTTGGCGAGGAGCGGAGCGAACCAGTCGGGCGTGGGTTGAGGGCCGGCGGGCAGGGTGGGAAACCAGCCGATTTCAGGGCCGCGAGCGCCGGGATACACGCGGGCGGCGAGGGCAGCGGCCATGAGTTGTGCGCCGAGGCAAATTCCGAGCGTGGGCTTGCGGGCAGCAAACCGCTGCTGAATGGATTCGATCTCTCTGGCTAGAAACGGAAAGTCGGCTGAGTCGTAAACACCGATCGGTCCGCCCATGACGATGAGCAGGTCGCAGCGCTGGGCGTCCGGCAGCGGGAAGTGGGCGGTGCCAACATCGACCGTCTGGATAGCGAAGCCGCGCCGGCTCAGTTCAGGCTCGAGGGAACCGAGATCCTCGAAGGGAAGGTGGGAGAAGACGACGGCATTTAGCGCGCTGATGGGCATAGAGACAGGGCAAGAGCCTTGTGGATAAGTTTAGTTAACAGAATATCTGTTATCGGACATGAGAGCGGGGCTGGAAGGATCGGCCGCCCTTGCACCTTGTTGCGTATCAGCTCGAACTCTTCTCCCGGCGGGCACTGTCCGCTTGTAATCTTTTCACCCGTTGTGCATCTCCTAATGATGACCGGGTGAATGACAACGAGCGCGACAAGCGCACCGGGTCTCAATGGCTGAAGGCAGTACTCGCTTATCTTGAATTTCGCACCGGCGATAGTTGGCGCCGCCTCTCCGATCCCGCGCAGCGCTGGTCTCCCGATCGCATCTGGTATCTGAACGGCATCGGCGCCATCTATGACGTGATGCACGGCCGGGTTCCAGTTCCCGATCCCTCCACCGACAAAAAGCTCCCTCAACCCGTGCGCCGCGCGACCCCTGGCCGCAGGCGCGAGGATCGCTGCGCATGAAATCTCCGGCCGTGATGACCTTCGAGGAAATCGCTGAACGTGAGGGGATCACCAGGCAAGCCGCGTTCGCAGTCTGCCGCCGCGCGCTCCTGAAGCTGCAGCGCCGCCACCGTCAACAGGAATTTGTTCACCTTGTGGTTTTGTATCGGGCACGGATTGAGTGCCAGGAAAGGCTCACAGCGGGTTAGGCGCCCGCGTGAGGGGCGAGAAGCGGGCCGGCAACCCCAGATCCCGAACGCCGGCCCGCGACTCCAAAGGAAACGGCGATGGCTGAAGAAATCTGCTGTCACCCTGAATGTCCGTGCAAAGTTTCAAAGGGACACATCGCCTGCCCCGCTCACTGGCGGTCTGTAAGCGGCGCGGTGAGGCGCAAGGTGCAATGGCGGCTCCGCGGCTGGCGCAACGATGATGGCAGCACCGGCAACAGGACCGCCGCGATCGAGTATCTGAATTACTTTTTTCGCAAGCAAATGAAAGGCTGACCATGACTCAATCGATCTCGGAACCCTACACAATTCCGCAGCACATCACCGCCGCGAGCGCCTGTCTGCGGCTCGCTCAGCCCTATTTCTACGCGATCGAGTTCACTCCGGATTCGCCGGCCAACTTCGCCCGTGACCTCGCGATCTGGCGGACGCTGCGGACCTGCGCGCGTGCGCTGCTTGAGCGCGGCGCGCTGGAGCTTTCGCTTTCCGAAGCCTGCGCGCTCCGCGAGACCTTGCGCCGCTGCCCGCCAGGCCGCGACGTGGATTTTCTTCGCAGCCTTGAATTCACGGAGAGGGGCTGAGCGTGATTAAGCTGCTTAGCTCCTTGACGGAAGAAGAATGGGATGGCCGGCAAAAAGCTGTGTACGCCCTGAACAAAGCCGAGTGCGATCTGTTGCGCGAGAAGGAGCTAGATACAGCCGCTCTGGAGGTTGTTAATGCAGCGCGGTTTCACGTCGCGAATCCTTTTCTGCAGTTATCGTGCGGAAGTTCCGTGTGGGCGCTAGAAGAGAAGTATTTTCAAAGGGATAATTCCCATCAAAATCGAAGGGAGAGCATCACATGAAACGGAAAATCCAAATCGCCGCGCTGCTCGCGGCCCTCGTCGTGGGCTGCCATGGGCAAGTCCCCCCGGCTTCTCCTGGCTATGAGGTGATTATTACGGCCTCAGCGCCCGTCGCCAGCGGCAACTGGGGTGGATGCACTGCTTCGGCGCCGTGCACATACGCTTTCTATGCCGAAACAATCAGCGGCGCTTCGTGCGATCCCACGAGCAGCACGAACTATAAAGAGATCACGACCGCTACAAGCGGCCAGCCAAATAGTCGCCCGAGCACTCCGAACTTTGCCGATGCGAACACAACTGGCCTGACAAGGTGTTACGACGTGGAGACTATACAGGGCTCGCAGAACAGCGCTCCCTCGAATGTCGCCGGTCCCATCGTGTCTCCAGGCATTCCGCTTCCGCCTGTGCTCTCCACGCCTATACCCCAAGTGGCCGAACTGAATCCTTCAGCATCCCCAGGCGCGAAGCCCGCGCCGGCACTGGCAAAGAAGCCCCTGCCTCCGACTGGTCTCATGGCGTTGCTGCCGGAAGAGAGGAACACGCGCCGGTGATGATCGATCGACTTTCGCCAGAAACGGAGGTGCCGCAGTGACGTTTGGCAGAGCGCCTCGGGTTTGCATTTGCTGTGGATCGGAAATCACGCGGGTGCGCCAGGAAGGCGCACCGCGCATGGTGTCCATTTGCCTCGCAGTCTACCTGCCCCTGGCCAGGAGCGGGACGGTGAAAAGCACGAAGGGCGTCCGTATCTGCTCCAAATGTCTCGCAACTGCGATAGCGGCTCCCTGGTCTCCAGAGGGCGAAAAGCTATATGGCGCCATCATCGGGCGTCTCGCTGGTCTCTATAGGTCAAGTGAAGGGGCAAAGGTGGCATGAATACAGCTCTCGATCTCGAAATGGAGGAAAGATTCGCCCCCTCTCGCCCGTATCGCCTGGGGACCCGGCGCAGGCGAGCGCTCAAGCGCGAGCTGTACCAGGCGGCGGGGGCCTCGCGCCCGCGCGGAGCGCGGGCCACTTCACTTGATACGGAGAAACAACTAGCAACAACTGTTGAGAACTGGCGAGAAGATCAGATCACTGAAAAGGATCTTTATTACCAGCAGGAGCTGCTCCGCTATCGCTTAAATCAGACACTGCACAGGATTTGGCAGGCCTACGCCGTGGCCGGCGACTTCAAGGCTTCAGCCCGGTGGGAGAAGGCATGGTTCCAGGTCCACAACTGTCAAATGGAGTGGATTGGCTACCGGGCGGCGTGCTGTGGCGATCGTTCTCGGCCTATAGCTGTCCCGATCGGCTGCAATCATCGCCTCTGCCCTCTTTGTGCCTGGCATCGCAGCCAGGTTGCTCGTGTCCGCATCAAAACCCTCTTCGATCGCCTAACTCATCCGGTGATGATCACCCTCACCATTCCAAACCAACGGTCGATTCGCAAGCATGACTACACTCTGTTTCGCCAGCGCGTTCGCAAATTCATCGCCCAGCACAAGCCATGGATCAAGGGCGGCGTCTACTCGCTCGAAACAACCTACAACCGCGCGGAGCGGACCTGGCACGTTCACTGCCACATTCTCGCCGACGTTGCCGCTTCCCTTCCCACCAAAGAAAACAAAATCGTCCTGGCCGGCCAGCGCGTGTGTCTCTTCACCGCCATCAAGCTCAAGCTCGAATTCGATTGGATGCGGCTTTGGGCTCAAGGTTGGGGCAAGAAGGCCAGGCGCGGCGCGAACGCTATGCGCCAGGCGGGGGACGAGTTTGATTTTGAGACGTGGGTTGCACGCGGCCGCGACAATCGCCTGCGCGAGTGGCGCGATGGCGGTTATAAGCCGATCCGTGGTCTGAGCGATCCCGAGCTCGATGCGCGGACCAGGTGGAACGCCGAAAATCGGCGCGTGATCGATCTCCGGCCGGTATTGGATCGTGAGGGCGCCGCCCGCGAAGTGCTGAAATACATTACCAAAGCCGCCGACTTTTGCGATCTGCCTGAAGCTGTCGAGGTTTTCTGTGATGCCGTGCGTGGCGCGCGGCTGATTCAGACTTTTGGGAGTTGGTACGGTGTACAGCTCGATACCGTTTTCGATCCCCAGCACATGGACGATTGGGGAGAGATGAAGTGTGCCTGCGGGCTCAACCATTGGGAGCCCATGGGCGTGTTTTTCCGCTTTGATGTGGAGATGGCCCCTAGCGGCCGCTGGTTTCTGAAGCGGCCATTCAATCACACATGCCGTGGCACCGTTCCGCGGCCCACCGTCCGATGGCTCGCAGAGCCACAGGAAGAAATTGAGGACCAGCAATGGCAGACAAGATAGACGAAGTGACGGCAGGCGAAATGGAGATGGAGGAACGCAAAGAGCCGGAATTCGTTCGGTTCAATGAAGGGGACGCCATAGAGGGCATCCTCATGATCATTGATAAAGGAATGATCACGGGCAAGCCGATCGTGCGCTACACGGTGCGGCGCGCCGATGGAAGTGAAGTTGCATTCATTGGCACGAACCAGATCAATCGGAAACTGCGGCTCGAAGATCTAGGTCACCGCGTGCAGATTATTTGCACCGGCGAAGATCCGAACGTGAAGCGCGGCGACAACTGCATGAAGCTCTTCACCATCAGGGTTTCAAAGAGTCGCGCGAGCGGCGTCTCGCTTCCTGTTCGGGTGGAGGGCGACGTCATACCTGAAATTACCGATGAAGACATTCCGTTCTGAAAAACGGATCGGGCGGCGCTCGCGCGCTGCCCATCGAAACAACTGGAGAGCGCAATGGACGCCGGTCACATCAAGCTGAATTTTGAGGCGAGCGAATGGTTCGCACTGCAAGAGATGGCGCGAAAATATGGGACCGACGTCGGCTCGATTCTCCGCATCGCCGGCGTCGCGGTGCTCGAAGCTGAGCGCCGCGGGCAGTTCACAATCGCTCGCGCAGTCGGCGCGGTCGCGACTCCGCCCAAAGCTGAATTGAGGGAAGACGCATGAAAAAGAAATGCCCACACTGCGGCGCGGCCGTTGAAAAATTCTGGCCGATGCCGAAACATCCCGAGTTCTTTGTCGGCAGGTGCAAGCCCTGCGGAAAGCTGGTGAACCTTGGCAGAGCAGACGGAACAAACAATGCCCCCGGCGCCAAAGCCGGAGAAAAAGAAGGCGCGCAAAAAAAAGGGAAAAAAGCCGGTAAAGGGGCGCGGCATAAAGCCGCTTCCGGCCCCGGTCGAAAGCAGCGCGTCGCCCAGGCTCCCGTTCCTCCAGAACCAGCAAAGAAGCCAGGCGGATTTGGAACAGCCGTCCGTGACTTCTTCGAAATCTGAGCCGCGGCCAGGCCAACCGCTGAGCGCCGAATCAGAGCGGCTGCTCAAATCCGTTCCCGAGTTCATCGGCGAGCCTGAGTCTCAGCCCGACGCGCGGCCAGGGATTCAGTTCGCTCAGTCCGACGCCGAGGCCATCGCTGCCATGCTGCCCGACATTACCTTTGACCCGGCCGAAGTGCAGGGCGTGCTCGAAGAGATGTTCGACTGGACGGCGGAGAAATTCGATTCGGCCCACTGGAAACTGACAGAGCGGCAGTCGCGGATGTTGGCGAAGCCCACGGCCGAGCTGCTCAGTTCTCTCTACCTCAAGATCGGCGCGTTCCTGCCGGCAATCCTCATGAATTGGTGCCAGGCGACGCCTGGCTTGATGGGCTTCATGCTCACATCCGGAATTGTCATCGGCCCCAAGGTCGCGGTACAGTTCCAGCTTTCGCGTTCGCGAAGGCAGGCGGCTAAGAACAAAGTGGGACCGCAGCGCGTGCCGGCTCCGATCCGCCCGGCCGCGGTTCCAGCTCCCCCGGCTCAACCGGCAGCCGGTGCCGGGCTGGCCAACGTGGCCGTCTCAGCCGAGCTCGATGAAGACGGCTTCCCTAAAGTAGTTGTTTAAACAAGTAATTTGTAACCTCAAGACTGGAGGCGATCGTGGCGTGGACATTCAACTCGAAAACGGGTCAACTGAAAGATTGGTATGGAAACCTCGTCGGTACTGGCTACAGCGGGCACGGCGCCGGTGTGAACAACCCCGATATGGAAGCGGACGCGGATGTGGGGCCGATTCCGCGCGGCACTTATACCATCGGACCTTTCTTTGATGATCCAGAAAAAGGGCCGATGGTCGCGCATCTTGTGCCCTGGCCGGGAACGAACGACTTCGGTCGCAGTGGATTTATGCTTCACGGCGACAATTCGCAAGGCAACGAGTCGGCCAGTCTCGGATGCATCATCATGCCTCGCGGCGCGCGGCTCTCCGTGAAGAACAGCGGTGGAGGCATTCTTCTCGTGGTGGCGCCATGAACTATCGCGAACTGCAACGGCAACTGAAAACAGTTTATAAGCCAGCGAATGATGAATCAGAAATCTGCGAACGTTGCAGGCGGACTCCTGGCGATGTGGGCATTCATCCTTTTTGGCCTACGTGGCTGATCTGCGGTCGCTGCGTTCGCGTACTTCTTGAGATAAAAGCCAAGCCGTTCATCCTCCGGCCGGGCACTTACGATGACTATTATGTTTGTGCCGACGAGAAGGAATGGAACGAAATTAAGAGCGGTCGGAAGAGTATCCCTTCGGTCGATTCGTTGGGGGCGTCATGAGAGCCACACGCAAGCGAGCAAAGCGCGGCGGCGCTTTCACTTTCCATGGCGCCTATGGAACGAAGGAGCGAGCGCGGAAAAAAGAGCAGTCGCGTAAAGGCGCCTTCATCAAGGTGCGGCTTATCCGCGGCCGTACCCGCTACATCGTGATGACTCCGAACAAGTGACGACGCGCGGCATCATCGACGGTGAATATCAGGACGGAGAGATTTGCGGTCTCACGTTCATTGCCGGCCAGCGCGGCATGGGAAAAACCACGGAGGCGATTCGCCTGGTGAAGCAATGCACCGGTGCGGTCGTTTTCTTCGATACCGTGGGAAAGCACGTCGCGTTGCTCCCCGGCTTCGTCGAATTCTCGCAGCCTGGTCCCATGCTCGAATATCTGCGCGCGAACCGCGGCCACCGCGTTCGCATCGTCTATGTGCCGCGCGACGTGCAGCCGGAAGAGCACCTGATCGCGGTCTCAAAAATGGTGCGCGCCTTCGGCTGGATGATTTTCTGTATTGACGAAATCGATACCTTTTGCGGCCAGGAATGGGGCGTAAAAGGAATGCCTATCGAGCTTTATAATCTGGTCCATTTCGGGCGCCACTTCCAAGTCTCGATGCTCTGCACTGCGCGCGATCCGGCGAGTCTCTCGATTCGCTTCCGCTCGCAGTGCGCTTTCATGCGCATCTTCAGAACCGATGAGGACAATTACGTGAAATACTTCGCCGGCCGGATCGGAAAGAAGAATGCCGAGAAGCTCCGCTCGCTCGCGCGCACCTATTATCTCTTCTGGGAATCGGGCCAGAGTGAGGCGGAAATCCGCGGCGGTCCTCGCAGTTCGCTATAGATACCCTCAATCTTTTCTGTGAACAAAATCGAAATTCCATGCTTCCCTTGAGTCGAGCTGGTCAATTCGGGGCGGAGTCAGGGACCGTTTCGCCCCGGTTTTTTCCGGCATCAACAGGAGGATGCGAATTATGAAGTTCTGGCATGTGGTTCTCGCCATCGTGGTCATCTTCGTCTGCATCAACGTGTGGGCGTCGAGTGTCCTTAAGGGCGTGCCCCTCGTCGGTGGCTATCTCAGCCAATAGCTGAGCGCCGCCCGATCCCATCGACTCAACCGCCGCGAGGCGCACTAACCGAAGTAGAAATCGGAGGAAAGGGACATGGCATTCGAGGACTATCAGCAGCGATACGAGCAGCCCGTTAACCAGGGTGCGCCCAATGTCTTCACTCTGCCGCAGGGCGGAAACATTCTGCGCGGCAACGTGGTGGTCGATGCGACCGTGACGATCACGAACGCGGGCGCCGCGGGAACCGCGGTCATGGACGCCGGGCCTACCGGCCTCATCCGTAACATCAAGATCAAGGCATCGAAGGCCGCGGGCTCGCGCTATTACAACGGCCTCATTGTCGATTGCATTCCGCGTTCGCTCTTGCGCTACGCGACCGTCGAGCATTCCGGCAAGTATGTGGCTGAACTCTTCGGCAACACCCTGGGCAACGGAGCGGCCGGAGTCTATGACGTCTACCTGAGCATTCCGATTTACTTTCAGGAATGCACGCTCCTGAACTCGGTGCAAACCGCGCTCAACATGAATCCGGTGGACTCGCAGGGCCTGCCCGTCTATTCGGCCGTGCAGGTCAAGGTTGACATCGCCGCGTCGCTGGCTGAGATTTTCTCGGGCACGGCCGGAACGATGGCCATCGAGGGAATGCTCCGCTGGTATGATGAGCGGCTGGTCCTCACGAGCGACACGATCCCTCTGGTGCAGGAAGATCACGAGCTGCTGATCCAGGCCGCGCAGAATCGCCTCGTCGATCCCGCGATGCCGGCCGATGGAGCTTTCCTCTCCTGGCTGATTCTGGCGGAGCAGGGACAGCCGGGCCTTGCCCTGAGCGATGTGATTTTGAATCGTCTGCATGTGCAGAGCTCGGGCGTCGAGTATGAAACCAGGTGGGAAGAGCTTCGCCAGTCCATGATCGATGAGGGTTTCTACGACCCGTCGACCACCATGACGGGCCAGTTCTTCAAAGACTGGACACACGGCATCTGGCAGAACTCGAACGCCGCTGCGCAGCTCATGCACCACTTCGCTGTCAACAATCCCAGCGGCGCCGGTCTCGACCAGCTCCGTATCTACACCCGTCGCATGTTCGGGTTCCCCTCCTAAGAGGAACATGGAGCTGCTCACCATCGTCGCCGCTGGACTGCTTGCCTGGCTCTATCTCAAGGGCCGGGCGCAGGCCAGCAATAGCAGCCAGGTGACAATGCCCGCGGCGCAACCGGGAACGGACCTCACTGCATACGACCCGCTTGATGATCTTGCCGTCGCCTGGGCGAACGCGGAGGGATGGAACAAATCGGGATCGCTCGCGCAGCGTAATTTGAATCCGGTGAATCTGAAAGGCGCCTGGCCTGGCCAGGTGGGAACGACGCCGCAAGGCTTTGCGATTTTTCCGGATCAGTCTTACGGATTCGCCGCCGCTGAATCGTATTTGCAAAAGCAGGCGGCTGAGCATCCTGATTGGACATTGCGGCAACTGTTCGCCAAGATCCTCGGCAACCTGAGCGGGCAGCCGGTCAATAACAGCCAGGGCAACTCCGACGAGGAAGCCGCGAATGTGGCAAGCTATCTCGGCATTTCGCCGGATACGACGCTTTCGAGTTACACAGGGATGAACTGATGGTCGCAACTAAGAATCTTCCACCGCCGCTCGTTGTCACCACGCCTGGCCCGGCATTCAGGACGAGCTTTCAGCTTGTCTTTGCCGTAACCGGCCAGGTGATCCAGTGTCCGCCGTTTCGTGTGCAGGCCGGCATGACTGTGCTGATCTCGCCGATCAACGGCAGCGCAGTGAACGCGAATCCCTGCTTTCTTGCTGATCGTGCAAGCCTGGTGAACACCAGTTCGGCGAGCACGCTTCCAGCCGCGGCCGACGTTTCTATTCCGTGGCTGACCGACAATACGGGAAAAATTTTCGCAGCAGGCACGAAAGGCGACGGAATTTTAGTCACCATCTCCGAGCCTGGCTTCGGATGAGGGAGAAACAATGAGCATCACTTCAAAGGTCAAGTCGTTTCTCGATCTGACACCGCGGCGCCGGAGAAGGAGGAGCAGCCAGAGCGAGGGCATTAAGCGGAGACGCCGGCGCACTCCGCCCCGCGGCAAGAATGGACGCTTCAAGAAGAAGTAGTCAGTTCGCTGGTCGATGGTGCACCGCGATGAACTTGACGCGGTTGGGCGGTGAGGAATCAGGTGAAGTTCCGGCTCGGGTGTCGTAGACGATGATGTACGAATTTTCGGGAATGTCTCTGCACTCGAATTCGCTGGTCAGCTCGGAATCGCATTTGCCTATGTGCACTGCCACCGGGAAAATCGCTTCTATCTTCACGAAGTCGTAATAGGGATCGTACAACTTTAATGCTTGGCCCGGAAGGAGTCGAAAGGTCACAACTTTGGTCCCACTCGGATCTCTAAAAAGGGCCTCGATACGCCTCGGAGGAGTCGGAGAAAAATCGGAGGTTGGCTGTGGAGCTGTTTGACCGGTGAGTGCGGAAACGGCGGCAATTGCGACTAGGAACTGCGACGTGAGAAATGTTTTCAGATATTTCATGCCGGGATTTTAGAACGGAGGCGCGAGGGTGAGCAACCCAATCGAAGAACTCGACGATGTAGCGGTCCTCGTCATCATTCTTCTCGTGCTTGGCGGTCTCATTTGGGGAGGCTTCCAATTGAAGAAACTTCTCGGAGGCGGCGATGGAAAGAAACCGAGTTTGCCTACTTTCGAGAAGGGGAATGCGCCGGATAATTCGCCTGCGACTCCTGTGAACCCAGTGCGCTCCTTGCTCGATTACGTCGATCCAGTTACTCCGATGTACGTACGTCTCTATGAATGGTGGGAATCGCTTTTCACTCCGTTGAGCAATTGGGCCGCGCAGCAGCCGCAGACAAATCAGAGCGGCGACGCTGGCCAGTGGGTAGATAGCTACAACCCACTCGCGACAGCGGCCGACGTACCGGGCACAGTGGTTGGCACCGCACAGTAAGGAGCAAACGAGGGAGGGCGCAGTGGATACGAAGGAAGTTTTCAAATGGGGCGTGCTCATCATTATTGGATGGCTTGCGTTGCGCTGGCTGGGCGGTCTCGCCGTGACTCTCGCCGGCGGCATCGGCGCTCCTGACGAGGGTGGATGGAATGCGCCCTACGCTCCGCCTCTCTCCGCTCCTTATTATGTACAGCCGCAAACAGCCTGGTGGAACCGCGGCGCGTATGGAATGGGCAAATGGGGGCCGGGCAAACGCTATGGCGGTCCTCACACGAGGTGAGGAAGGAGACTTTAAGTGGCAACCGCGAACACAAACAAAACGATTCTCGCGCTCGGCTTTGTCGCCGTCCTCGGCTTCCTTGCCTATAAGCTCTGGCCTGCGATTCGCCGCGCCATCAACTCGGGCTCAGGTGGCAGCGGCGGCGTTGGGCCTGCCAGCGCGGCCGGCCTCGGCCCCTACAGTTCGCCTCAGCAAGCGCAGAACAATCCGTTCTCGGGCCTTAGCGCGGGCATAGGGACGCCTGGCAGCGGCCAGGGCGGACCTCAGACTTTTGGCAACACGATCGGCGGGCTCATCGCCGCGATGACCTATGCCGGCAACACTCCGGGACAGCAGACCTACCTGGCGAATCTGCTCGATCAGCCTGAATCGGGCTATCCGACGAGCATTCCTCTTCAGCCGCTCCAAAATCTGACCGATCTACCAAGTTGGTCGCCCGACGATCCGAACGCGCCATGGAATTCAGGAACGGACCTGTCGGACTACAGTCCCGCGGACGACAGCTCGTGGATCGACACGACCAGTTATATCCCCGGCGAAGACGACTACAGCATCGACTACACGGATGGCGGCGGCGATGGTGTCAGCGCAGGCGGTGACGGCGGCTACTGAGTGGACGCTGGCCGCGGCGGTTGAAGAGTTCGCGGCGATCTCGGAGCTGGCCGAGGAACACGGTTTCAGGCTGTCGATGTTCGGCAGCGTGGTGATGAAGGGGAAAGGGCGGGATCTGGATTTGTTGTTCTCGCCTTTTGGCTCGACAGAGCATAGCGAGGTTCGGTTCCTCGCGAGGTTCGGAGGCGTTTTGAAGGGCACCAGGCTGAACGTCGCGCATAACGTGAGGGCGTTCCAGGTGGAGAAGAACGGCCGGCTTTACGACTTTGTTTTTGGGGGCTTCTGGAGCCCGCGGAGGTAGCGATGGAAGGCAAGATGAAAATTGTTTTGCGAATTCTTTTTATCGTCGCGCTGATCTGGTTTCTCGCGGCCGTGTCCGGATACGCACCGGGCGTGCGGCTGCGTATCGGCCAGGGCAGCGGCAGGCGTCGTCGCGGGCGGCGACACAAGCGGTTCTCGCAGATCGCGAGCGGCGTTGCGGGATCGTGGGTTGACAACCCCTCACAGAATTTCATGCCTGTGGGGATCAACGGAGCGAACTTCTAGGACGCCATGAATCCTGAGATCCTCGCTGCGCTGATAACCCTTCTCGGCACGCTGGTCCTGCTCGCTATCGGCAATCTGATCACGACCGCATTTTTCGCCGGCAAAACAACGCAGCGACTAGACAACGTAGTTGAACGGGTCGTCAAGCTCGAAAAATCGGACCGCGAGAACACCCTTGGATTAGCCACACTTCGCGGAAGGTTGGGGGGTGAGGAAAAATGACGAGCGGGCTGGTTAAAGAGATTCTCGCGGTCACATACTTCATGGCGGGCCTGGGCGGCTCGCTCATCACACTTTTGTTTTTTCCAAAACGAAAATCCGGAGGAGCTGCAATGTCGAACAAGTTTGTCTCCATTCTGAAAGACGTGGGCAAGGGCCTGCTTTTCATCTTCACTAACAAAACCGCGGAAGCGATCGAGGCGGGCGGGCTCAACCTGGCTACGCTCATTTGGCCGGGGCTGACTCCGTTGTTCACGTCGCTCTCAAACGCAATCGCCAAGGCGCAAGCGCAGGCGGCGGTGAGCACATCGGGCCTCACGACAGAACAGGTTATCGCGCTGGTGCTCACGGATGCTCAGGCCGATTTCCAGGCCGCGGGCATTACGGAGACGGAGCGGCAACAGGCCATTGTCGCCACGGCCATTGCGTTCATCGACGAGATTCCGAGCGGCAGTGTGAATGCGACAGTGGTCAGCGCCGCAGTGAACCAGGTCGTGGGAACGCAGGCAGCTGCTGCGCCGATCGTATCAGTTGCCGCAGCCTCCGCGCCCGCAGTTCCTGCGCCCGCGGCTCAGGCGGCAGATCCGACTCGATTGGTTGTTCCCGCCTAAGCGGGGACTGAGGGCTAACAAAAGCAGCACGACGGTCACGCCGGCCGGCGATAACCATCGCCGGCTTTGGCGTAGGGAGATCTCGATGAGAGGAAAGACTTGGTTACACCTGCTCGTGATTTTTCTGATTCTCGGAGCCGCGTGCTGTTTCCGTGCGAGCTGTCAGACCATCGATAGCTCCGTGCATGTGAATCAGTTCCCCGGCTCGACAGTGGGACAGAAGCTCACGAACGCGATGGCTACATGCACCATGGCGCCGGCCGTGCCCTGCATCCTCGTGCTCGATCCTTCGATGGCGACAATGACGAAGGGAACGATGCCCACCTTGTGCTCGAATTGCTTTCTTCAGGATTGGACGAGCGGACCGCCGACTCCTCCTCCTCCGATTCTCTATCCTGGCGTTACACCGAACGGCATGAACGGTTTCACAGCGCAGGGGCCTGTTACCGCTGGTCTGCAGTCGCTCCAACCCTTCGGGATGGTGCAGACAGAGAGCAACGACCGTGCCATTCAAATGTATAACCATGACCTGACAAGCACTCCCGTTCAAGCGATAATTCTCGGGGATGGAGACTCGACCAGCGAGTTTCACGAGTGGAGTTTTGCATGTCGCGAATTAGATGTCGATGGCCAAGCGGGTTATATCGGCGGCCCGCTCACTGAATCGCAGAACTCATACGGGCAATATTGCGATGCGCTCATCGCAGGCGGCCCGATCGTGCTCGCGGGAGGCGCGGCCGCAGTCACAGGCGATTGGCAGCACTTCCCAAACGGGGTAGGGTGGGAGATTCCGCCAGGCGGGAGCGCGGAAAACACTTACTCCTTTTTATCGACTCGGCAGATTGTCTACTATGTCACGAATGCTGCTGCCAACGTGACGGTGAGCACAAGCACAGATGGAGGTTCGACCTGGACCGCGCTCAGCAGCGCCGGATGTGCCGGCGCTGTAACGCCGAACATAGGTATGGTCTGCGATCAGACGCTCGCCACTGAGGCAACGTACTTGCTGCGCATCGTGGTCAACAGTGGGACGGTCTACCTCTGGAATTTTGGTCAGATTGACACTCATATTGCCGGCGTCGTTCCCTTTGGAATCGGCGCTGCGGGTGAAACTCTGGCGAACCATGCTTCGACGGCCTCCGCAATCGTGCAGCCGTGGTACAACGATGCGAAGCCGAGCACGATCGTGATGGAATGGAAAGACAACGGGAACGGCGGAAGCTGTCTTTTTGCTCCCACTGCCAATCCAACGGATCTGCACCCGTGGTCCTATTGGTTTGACACCTACATCGCGGAACTCACCTCGACCAGTTCTTCCGTGATTCCCGATTTTATTTTCTATGGAAGCTATCTCGGGCATCCGGATGGAAGCGAAGCAAACACCTGTCTGGAGACCGAGAACACGGTCATGCGAGAGTGGGCGCTAGCTCAGAGCCCTTACCAAACCTATGTTGATAATCAGTCTCTTTTGACGAATGATCAGATGCAGGCGCTCGGCTGGATCGATACCAGCGTTCATCAGCTCCCGCTTGGTCAGGGCGTACAGGGAGATTTAGACACTCAGTATCTCGGATTTTTGCAGCGCACCGGCGTGCCACTGGCCAACGATGCGATCGGACAATTCGGCTCATTCAACACACTACTCGGTGCGCCGCTGAGCGGAGGCACATCGGGCGAAACGCTCGCCGCTTATGCGCGCGGCAATACTTCGAGCCCTTCCTATCCGAGCTGGTGGATGCAGGCGAGCGGAGGCGGCGGAGGGGATTTCGTTTTAGGAATTCAGCGCTTTTTTGAACTCAAAGACCTAACGGGTCTGACCTATTTGACACTGGACAGCGTGAACGGGAGCGCCAACGGCGGGGAGAATTTTTTACCAATTTTTCAAATCTCTAATCTCTACAATGTCGCGAGCGGCTGTTTCCTGGCCTCTATGGCCTCGGGATCTGCAGGAATTTACTCAAACATGAGCACCGGTACTCTGTGTCCGTTTCACGCGTCGAATCTTCCCGTCCCATCTTCGACTCAGACGGTAGGCCAGTTGGTCTGCATTAAAGCGGCAGGCCCACCGCCGACTTATGGGACCTGCACAGCGGTTTCAGGAGCAGCTTGCACAGTCTGCAACTAATTGAAGGAGAATCAGTATGGGGCTAGGTTTTGGTCAGCTCGCGAAGTTGATGAAGGGAGGCATGGGCTCCGACGAGATCGGGGAGCTGCTGGGCTCGATGGGCTTAGGAGCGGACCTGGCCGGCCTGTCTCCGGATCAGGCTGCGTTCGCCTTTCAGAAGCTATGGGAATCAGCGCAGCAGCCCGGCGTGGTACTGATGCGCGTGGAACTCCGGAAGCAGGACGGCGAGAAGATCTCGGGGCTGCTGGTGCTCGGCGAGTGCAGTCCCCTGCCCTGTGTCGAGCACAAGCCAGCGGCGGAGCCGGCAAGGCCCGAAAAGCTGCTTCCGGAGCCGGCGTGACCTTCGTCACTTATTTTCCACTTGACATCGGCTGGTATTGCTATAGAGTGGATGTCATAAAGAAACGCCCGCCTCTGTCCGAGAATATCTGTTATCGGACATGGAATATCCGCAGGCTAGTTTCGGATTTCCACCAATAATTCCTCAACCTCGGCCTTCTGCTCGGCCTTGAGCGGCAGAAGCGGCGCACGGGGCCGGCCTCCGTAGTAGCCGTTCAAGTCGCAGGCGTACTTGATTCCTGCCAAACCCATCCCACTCACAATGCGATTGCCGGCGGCGAGAATCCGCTGCTGTTTTTCTTCCGCGAGCTTCAGATCGTGGTCCTTCCAGGCGAGGTAAATCTCCTGGCAGGCCTGCGGCGCGAAGGCGGCGAAGGCGACGATGGCGCCGGTGGCTCCGGCCTGGAGCGAGTCGAAGATGGAGCGGTCGGCGCCGGTGAGAACCTGGAAGCCCAATTCCCTGCTGCGGGTCCGTTCACGAGTTTTGACCGGGGCGGCGGGCGGGGCTTTCGCGACGGCCACACCTCCGGCGAGATCGTCGGCGGAAACCAACGTGACGCCGGCTTCGGATCCAGGTTCGCGATGTGGAGCCATCATGCGCGCGGTGGCCGCTTCAAACACCTGCGTCACCGCGACCGTTCGCCTGGGGGCGTTTTGCGTGGCGGCGACTGTCTGGCGGATCCGCTCCACATTGCCGCTCGAGTCCTTGATGCCGATGATGTTGGGGTGCTGAGCCAGCTCGGCGATGAGCTCGACCGGCATCTCCAGCGGAACGAACTTGGGAATGTGATAAAGCACAACCGGAAGCGGCGAGCGGTCGGCGATGCTGCGGTAGTAGTGAAGGACGGCGGCCGGCGACACTTGTCCCCCATAGTAGCTGGGCGGGCGAACGACGACGGCGTCGTAGTTGAGGGCAGCCGCGAACTCCGCCAGCTCAATTGTTGTGCGGACACTCTCGCGTCCCACGCCGGCAATGAGAACTTTCTCAGGCGCGGTAGCCTCGACCGAGGCGCGGAGAACGTCGCGGGTCTCCGCATCGTTGAGCGTGACAGCCTCGCCCGTTGAGCCAAGGACCACCATTCCCGCCAGCAGGCTGCGCGAGTAGCGCGCCATGTTGGCTTCTATTTTGCGGAAATAAATGCGCTCGTCGGGGTAAAACGGCGTGGTGACCGCGGCGAATACGCCTTCCATCAACATTCGTTTATTGTAGAACCCCTGCGAGTCGTCGCGCGTTCTTCTCTGCTGCAGCGCGTTTCGATTGGCCGCGCGGACTGTTGCGGTGTATGTTGGAATTCACTCGGCATAAGAATTGTGCGCCGGCGGCGAAGCGCTGACGGTGATGCGGCGACGAGGGGCAGGAGCCCGTTCGATGGACACATTGATGAAAACCGAAGTGACGGAGAAGAAGGCGCCGACGCTGACCAGCCAGGCCGTGTCGTTTTTTCTGCACTCGCTTCTGGCGCTGGCCTCGTGGGCTGCGTTGATGCTCGTTGGCTACGCGGTGAATCCCGTGGGCATTCCACAGTGGGTAATTCTTCTGTTGTCGTTGGCCGTGCCGCTTGCCGCAGGTCTGATCGCCGCCCGGATTCGCCCCAGGGAGATGGCGACCGCAGTGTGGCTACTGGGCCTCATCTGGGCCATGATCGTGGGGCTTTACGTTTTGGACCTGCCCACCGGGCCGGATCACTGCTTCCAATGCACTGCGACGGAGAAATTGTCGCGAACGTTCTTCAGCCTGCCCGACCCAAGCGGCCTGATGGACGACGATGGCCCGTTCATTGGAACGTGGCCCGCCGCGGCGTTGATCGGCTACTCGATTGGCGCATGGTTGGCGATGCGGCGCCGGCGCGCGCAATCGTAGAGCCGCGACTTCCCTTCTTTGAATTTCCAATTTGATTGGCAGAGCCCGCTGCGCTGCGGTACGGCCGAGCGGTCAGCGTCCGTTGGCTGAATGCAGCGCCTGCAACGCGTAAACATTGATGGAATGCTTCTGCATGGAGGCAATGCCGTCCGCGGCGGCCTGTGCGGCTGCCAGCGTAGTGATGGTGGGGACGCGCTTGAGAACAGCGGCGCGGCGGATTGCTTTCTCGTCGAAGATCGCGTCCTGGCCGCGCGGAGTGTTGACGATGAGCTGGATGCAGCCTTCTTTAATGAGGTCGACCGCGTTGGGCCGGCCCTCCTCAACTTTAAAAACGCGCTCGACGATGAGGCCCGCGCCCTCGAGAACATTGGCCGTTCCCTCAGTGGCGACGATTTTGAAGCCGAGATCGACGTAGCGGCGCGCCAACGGGATGACGGCCTGCTTGTCGTGATCGTTTACGGTGAAGAACACTGTGCCGCCGGCGGGAAGCAACTGACCCGCGGAGAGTTGCGCCTTGGCGAAGGCCTCGCCGAAGGTGGACGCAACGCCCATCACCTCGCCGGTCGACTTCATTTCCGGACCGAGAACGGTGTCGACGCCGGCAAATTTTGACCATGGAAACACAGGCGACTTGACGTAGAAGTGCGCGCCGGTTCCAAGATCCTTGCCGGATTTGAGTTCGTCCGGCAAAAGCTCGCGCAGCTTGCGGCCAGTCATGAGGCGCGCGGCAATTTTCGCCAGGGGCACGCCGGTGGCCTTTGATACGTAGGGAACGGTGCGCGATGCGCGGGGATTGACCTCGATGACGTAGACGTGGTCGTTGCCCTGATCGTCGCGCTGGATGGCAAACTGCAAATTGACGAGGCCGACGACCTTGAGCGCGAGGGCCAGCTTGCGCGTGTAAGCGCGGAGGGTTTCAAGCGTCGATTCGCTGATACCGACGGCGGGCAGAACGCAGGAGGAGTCGCCGGAGTGAATGCCGGCCTCTTCGATGTGCTGCATGATGCCGGCGATCAGAACGTCTTTCGAATCGCAGAGCGCGTCGACATCCACTTCGATGGCGTTCTCGAGGAAATGATCGATTAAAACTGGGCGCTCCTGCGAGTATTCGACGGCTTGGCGCATGTAACGGCTGACGGCGTCGGCGTCGTAAGCGATGACCATCGCGCGGCCGCCGAGCACGTAGCTGGGACGGACGAGAACGGGATAGCCGATCTCGTTGGCCACGGCGAGCGCCTGGTCTACACTCGTCGCCGTGCCTCCGCGCGGTTGCGGAATTTTCAAGTCCTCGAGCAATTTGCCAAACTGTTTGCGATCTTCTGCAAGGTCGATCGATTCCGGCGAGGTTCCGATGATAGGCACGCCGGCCGCAAGGAGGCGCTGTGCCAGGTTCAGCGGTGTTTGCCCACCGAATTGCACGATCATGCCGATCTCCGCGCCTGACCGCGCCTCATGGTTGTAGATGGCCAGCACGTCTTCCAGCACCAGCGGCTCAAAGTAGAGGCGGTCGCTGGTGTCGTAATCGGTGGAGACGGTCTCAGGGTTGCAGTTGACCATGATCGTCTCGTAGCCGTCGTCCTTGAGCGCGAAGGCCGCGTGGCAGCAGCAGTAATCGAACTCGATTCCCTGGCCGATGCGATTGGGGCCGGAGCCGAGAATAATGATCTTTGGCGTTTTGGTCGGCGGCGCCTCGTCCTCCTCCTCGTAAGTGGAGTAGAGATACGGCGTCATGGACTCGAACTCGGCAGCGCAGGTGTCGACGAGCTTGAAGACGGGACGGATTCCCTGCCCTTCGCGCAGTTCCCTCACCTGCTGCACGCCCGCGTGGCCTTCGAGCTTCCACTCCGTGGCAATGCGCTCGTCGCTGAGGCCGAGACGCTTGAGCTGGCGCATGTCCTCCGCATCGATTCTTTTTGGGGTTGTGCCGGCGATAGCCATCTGCGCCAGCGTCACCTCGCGCAACTGGTGCAGGAACCAGGGATCGATCTTCGTCAGCCGTGCGACTTCGCGCACGCTCAGGCCGCGCTCAAAAGCGTAGCGGATGTAGCCGAGGCGCTCAGGCCGCGGCGTGACCAGCATCTGCGTCAGGCGGCGCGGCTCCAGGACTTCGGCTCCGGTCTTCTTGCCGGTTTCAAGCGAGCGCCACGCCTTCATCAGCGATTCTTTGAAGGTGCGGCCGATGGCCATCACCTCGCCGACAGACTTCATCTGCGGGCCCAGCGTTTCGTCGGCGCCGGGGAACTTTTCGAATTGCCACTTGGGAATTTTGACGACGACGTAATCGATGGTGGGCTCAAAGCAGGCCGGCGTTTTGCGCGTGATGTCGTTGGGAATCTCGTCGAGCGTGTAGCCAACGGCAAGCTTGGCGGCGATCTTCGCGATGGGAAAACCGGTGGCCTTGGACGCAAGCGCCGATGAGCGCGAGACGCGCGGGTTCATTTCGATGATGATCATGCGGCCATCTTGCGGGTTCACGGCGAACTGCACGTTTGACCCGCCGGTTTCGACGCCGATCTCGCGCATCACGGCGATGGCCGCGTCGCGCATCTTCTGGTACTCGCGGTCGGTGAGCGTCTGCGCCGGCGCAACGGTGATGGAGTCGCCCGTGTGCACGCCCATGGGGTCGAAGTTTTCAATCGAACAAATAATGATGACGTTGTCGGCCAGGTCGCGCATCACCTCAAGCTCGAACTCCTTCCAGCCGAGCACGCTCTCTTCCACCAGGCACTCGTGCACGGGCGAGAGGTCGAGGCCGCGGGCGAGGATTTCCAAAAGCTCTTCGCGGTTGAAGGCGATGCCGCCGCCTGTGCCGCCAAGCGTGAAACTGGGCCGGACGAGAATCGGAAAGCCGAGCTTGCCGGAGAAATCGAGACCATCGCGCAGGTTGTTGACGAGCGCGGAGCGCGGAACTTCAAGGCCGATGCGGATCATCGCATCCTTGAAGAGCAGGCGGTCTTCGGCCTTCTTGATGGCTTCGAGTTTGGCGCCGATCAGCTCCACGTTGTAGCGGTCGAGAACGCCGGTGTCGGCGAGATCGACGGCGAGGTTGAGGGCGGTCTGGCCGCCGACGGTGGGCAGGAGAGCGAACTTTCCCGAAGGTCCGCCCGTGCGGCCAGCGCCGGCGAGCATCTCGGCTTCAATGCGGATGATCTCTTCAACGTACTCGTGGGTCAGCGGCTCGATGTAGGTGCGGTCGGCCAGCTCGGGATCGGTCATGATGGTGGCCGGGTTCGAATTGACCAGCACCACCTCGTAGCCCTCCTGCTTGAGGGCCTTGCAGGCCTGCGTGCCGGAGTAGTCGAACTCGGCGGACTGGCCGATGACGATGGGGCCGGAGCCGATCACCAGAATCTTCTGAATGTCATTTCTGCGTGGCATCTTTTCGGCAATTTCCTAGTCGTGGTTTCCTGTGTTTTCCTGCACAGCGCGATCAAAGTCACCTTTGCTCAAGAAGATCGGAGAAGTGCAATCTGAGCACGCTCCCCCGGGTTTGATCATCACGTAAATTGGCCCTCTATGAAGTCGAGCGTGTGAGCCTGCCCCAACAATGATCAAGCGATCTACTAGTGCCGCACCTGGCAATTTCACATGAAATAGGTATTCCCCCCTTGCATCTGGGAAATCGAAGAATCCATTAGCGTCCGTATTTCCCGCTTGTGAAGGCTGTTTTCCGCTGGCGAGTGCGACTTTTACCCCCGCCAATGGTTTCCCTGTTTCACTCAAAACGTAACCGTACAAATGCGAGAGATGGAGCGGCTTTAGAACCGTGATTTGGGCGTTCATTGCTTGAAGAGCCAATGCGAACAAGATGAACGGCAAAAATCCCGCATCCAAAAAACAGCGGAGCCAAATGCCCCGCTGCTTTGAAATTCCGAAAATGTTGCGCGTCGCGGGCTTCATCCCTTCCACTCCTCCATCATCTGCCGAAAATCGCGGAACAGATAATGCGAATCGTGCGGGCCGGGCGCGGCTTCTGGGTGGTATTGCACGCTGAAGAGCGGCAGCGTCTTGTGGCGCAGGCCTTCGAGCGTCTGATCGTTCAGGTCGACATGGGTCAGCTCGACCTCGTTGGCATTGATGGAGTCGGGATCGACGGCAAAGTTGTGGTTGTGCGCGGTGATTTCGACTTTGCCGGTCGAATTGTTGCGCACCGGATGATTGCCGCCGTGATGGCCGAACTTGAGCTTGTAGGTGCGCCCGCCGAGAGCCAGACCGCAGAGCTGGTGCCCCAGGCAAATCCCAAAAACAGGCACGCGGCCCATCAAGCCGCGAATGGCACAAACAGCGTAATCGACCGGCTCGGGGTCGCCTGGGCCGTTCGAGAGAAAGACGCCGTCGGGCTTGAGCGCGAGCACGTCTTCGGCGGCGGTCTCGGCGGGAACCACGGTCACGCGGGATCCGTCGCGCGTTAACATACGCAGAATGTTCTGCTTAATGCCAAAATCATAAGCTATTACGTTGAGGATTGGCTTGCCGGCTTGAGGCTTCTTCTGGATGAAGCCCTCAGTCAGCAGCGGCTCGCCCATCTGGCTGCGCGGATCGGAGGCGTCGAATTCGTAGCTGGTTTTGGTCGAGACGACACGCGCCAGATCCGTGCCGTCCATCTTGCGGATGTTTCTGGCCCTTTGAACAAGCGCATCGGGGTCGGCGACATTTGTCGAGATCACGCCGCGCATGACGCCGCGATCGCGCAAGTGGCGCACAAGGGCGCGGGTGTCAATTTCAGCCAGAACCGGGACGGTGTAGCGCTCCATGTATTCGTCGGTAACCTGCTCGGAGCGCCAGTTGGAGCTGATGACGGAGAATTCGCGGACGATTAAACCCTCGATGTAGGGCCGCGCGGCCTCATTGTCGGCGCGATTGGTGCCGTAGTTACCAATTTGGGGGTTGGTGAGGACGACAATCTGGCCGGCATAGGAGGGGTCGGTGGCGATTTCCTGGTAACCGGTGAGAGAAGTATTAAAAACGACCTCGCCCTGGCATTCGCCCAGGTGTCCATGGCCGTGGCCGCGGAAGATGCGCCCGTCTTCGAGCGCGAGAATGGCCTGCATCGCCTCTCCGAGGAGTGGATTCAATCGATTTTAGCAGCTTTTTCGGACGAATTTTGTCCGGTTTTCCACGGGGTCAGCGGACGACACCGGCATCGCGGGTGGGCCAGTAGACAAAGATGGCCTTGCCGTAGATGAGAGAGCGATCGACTGGCCCGAAATCGCGGCTGTCGGAGGAGATGGAGCGATGATCGCCCATGACGAAGTACTCGTCGGGCGGAAGAATTATCTCGTCCACGGAGCGGGTGTCGCGGTACTCCGGCGGCACGTAGGACTCGGGAACAAGTTTGCCGTTCACGAATACGCGGCCGTGCTCAACGCGAAAGCGATCGCCGGGAAGCGCGATGATTCGCTTGATGTAGCTCTTTTCGGGATCGCGCGGATAGTGAAAGACCACGACGTCGCCGCGATCGATGGCGGTGAAGTGGTAGACGAATTTGTTAATGAAGAGGCGGTCGCGGTCCTCAAGGCGCGGCAACATGCTGGTGCCTTCAACGCGGACGGGCTGATAGAGAAACGTGATGATGAGGACGGAAGCGACTGCCGCAACGGCCAGATCGCGAACCCACAGCAGGACTCCTGCGGACTTCCTTTCCGCGGACGAGGACACCTTAGCTGGGGCTCCCGGCAATGGACTTTGAGCCGCGGGCGAAGGGCTGCTAGCCGGAAGCAGCCTCAAAGCTGGCGGAAGGCTTGAGCTTGAATCAGAGATTGAGGGGTCAGTTGAGCCGGTTTCCATCTTTATATCCAGATTACTCGCAACCGGTCCGTTGTGCATCTGGGAGGCACCCCGGAAGTAAAGACAACAATTCCATGGGGGAAGCGCAAACTGGCCCGCGGCGAATGGTGCAGTGCGTTCTTTCTCGTTCTCTCTAGAAATCTTGTCGAACATCCGAGCAAACTTCCGCACATAACAGTTTAGTAATGCCCCATTTGGTGGATTGTTGAGTAACCGCAGGAATCGTTTAATGATTGCAGTACCGGGACCCCTCTCAAGTATCTGTCAGCAACCCGATCTCACGGAGGACCATGGCTACCCTCATCGAATCCCCCCGAGTTGCATTCGTATCCGGATCCAGCCTGCCGGCGTCTTCACCTTTTTCGCTCTCACGGCTCATACTGCCCTTTCTTTGCGTCTCACTCGGCGTCTCCGTAGGCACCGCCACGGGACTGATGCTGGCGCTGGTGAATGCTCCTAATAGTGCTCTTGCCGCGTCAAGCGATTCAGCTCAAGCCATCCCGACGAACATCGCGTCCGCAACCAACCCTGCTGTGAACGACAGCCCCGCGCCCGCCGTCCATCAAGCCGTTGTTGCTCCGCCGAACGCCAGCCCGAGCCAACCGGTCGCCGATACCGGGCTTTTAACTTCGAAGGCGGCCGACCTGCGCCTTTCGACTGCAAGTCATGCCGTAAAGGCGCAGGCGTCGTCTGCGGCACAAATTGCCTTTAGCAAAACGCCGGAAGCGGTGAAGCCTGCGACCTTGAGGCTCGCCGGCAAGGAATGGCACGTCGCAAGGCCCATGTCCATTCGGGTTTCCGCGCCTGTACGGCATCGAAAGGTAAGCGCTTTATTGGCTGCTCCAACTGCTCTGGATCCAACACTATCGAGCCTTGATAATGCGGCCAAGCCTGCGATCCGCTACACCGAAGGGGATCTTACGGTGGCGGACTACGACGCAACAGCCGGGACGGTCGAGAGCAGCGATGGCAGAACGTTCATCCTCGGCACGACAGTGGCCACCAGTAACGCAACATCGTGGGAGACATACCGTTCCAATGTCCATTACAGATGCGACCAGAGTGGAAGTTGCGTGCTGATGCGCGCCGGCGCAGTGGTCCCAAACGCAAGACTCATTTAGAAAAACTGAGCTTAAAGGACCTGATTGCAGCAGGTTGTGCCCAGCGAGGCCACGCGGCGAAGGATTGCCTTATTCGCAGCCGAGACTGCCGGGCGGGCACATGATGCGCGGACGATGGTTCGTCATCGGTTTTTGTTGGTTGGCAGCGGGGATCAGTTCGGGTGCGGCTCCGGGTTCGGAGAGCCCAGCCAGATTCTCTTCCTCCAGCACCAGGGGGCGCTGCAAAACCATCTCGACCTGAGTGCCGCGGGGAATGTCTACGTCGGCGTTGCGCGTGAAAAGCGAAACGATGCCCACGGTGGCAAGTCCGGCGCCGAGGCCGGCGAGACCGCCCTCAATGGGATGGCCGGAGGCGGCGCCGCCAATAGTGCCGACACCCGCGCCGGTAGGAAGCGCGATTTCCGCGGTCTGGCCCGCGTTGCGGCCCTTATTGCCGTTCTGCTGAATCGTTCCCTCGCCGTCGTTCATCACGGTCTGGTTCTTTGAGCCGGGCACATTGTCCACGACGCCAGGAATCTCAGCGACGGTACCGTTGGGGAAGATGATCGACGTGAAGTGCATGTCGAGCTGCGCTTTGGCCCTCATGCCGCCGCGCTGGACGCGGTCAACCATTCCCTGCACATAAACGCCTGTGGGGATCATGACCCGGTTGCCGACTACGACCGGGAAGGTCGACGACAGGTAGACGCCGTCACCGGGCTTGGCCGACTTGGTATTGATGGCGCTGCGCAGTTCGAGCAGGACCTTGGTTCCGGCGGGGACGGTGTAGGTTTTCTTTGCCGGCGCGGCGTTTGCCAGGCCAACCGGGTCTGCGGATGTCGCTGCCGGAGCCGCAGGCTCGGTTGCCGACGCGGGTTGCGCCGGTGCGGCAGGTGTTGCAGGGCTTGCTGGCTGAGTCGTTGCCGGCGCGGATGCGGTCTGATCCGGCAAGGGGGGAGCGGACGATTGAGCGGCGCACATGCTGAGGCCAGTGGCCACCAACCCGATCAAAATTGCCGCCGAATGCGGCCTTCGCACCGAGGACATCAGCCCTCCTTCACCCTAATGGATAGACGAAACTCCCGCACACAAGGATAGCTCGACTTCGCATGGCCCCTGCATGAAAACTGAGCGCGCTGCGGCAGGAAGGCTGTTCGCGCGTTACCATGCGAGAAAGCGATGCCAACCAAAGCCCAATCAACTGAGGTCGGTCCCGGACAGGCGCCCAGCCGGTTTGGCGGGGCGTATCGCGTGCTGGAAGAGGCAATCGCGGCGCGAGCCTTCCCGGGGTGCGCATTTGGCGTGTTGGCCGGCGGCGAGGTCGCGCTCAAGGACGCGCTGGGCAGGTTCACATACGTGCAGGAATCGCCTGTTGTCAGCGCGGAGACCGCGTATGACGTGGCCAGCCTGACGAAAGTGGTGGCGACCACCGTCGCCGCGATGTTGCTGGTCCAGCGGCAGCAGATCGACGTTGAAACGCTGCTGGGCGACCTGCTGCCGGGATTTGTCGCGGGCCGTGCCCCGGGAGATTTGGCGCGCCAGGTTACGCTGCGGCAATTGCTCGCGCAGAACTCCGGTTTGCCGGGGTACGTGAAATTCTTCCAAACGACGACTACGCCGGAGTCGCTGTTCCGCGCCTGTCTGGAGCTGCCTCTGGAGGCTGAGCCGGGAACGCGGGCCGAATACTCCGACCCCGGATTCATTTTGCTCGGCAAGGCGATCGAGGTGCGGACCCGCGAAGCCCTGGATTTGTGGCTCAGCCGTGAGGTGCTCGGGCCGCTCGGGATGAGTGCCACGGGCTTCTGCCCTGCTCCGGCACTTCGCGACGCGATTCCACCGACGGAAGAGGACACATGGTTTCGCCATCGCCTGATTCAGGGCGAGGTGCAGGACGAAAACGCGTCGGTGCTCGGGGGTGTAGCCGGACACGCGGGGCTCTTCTCGAATGTTGCCGACCTTTTGCGATTTGCAGCGGAGATTGTCGGCGCGAGAGCCGGAAACGATTCCAACAGAACGCCGAATCTCTTCGAGGCAGCGACGGTGAAACAATTTACCCAACGGCAAGGGCCTGCAGGCAGCTCCCGGGCGCTTGGGTGGGATACGCCTTCCGCGAACTCGTCGGCGGGTAGACATTTTTCGGGCCATTCCATTGGGCACCTCGGCTTTAGCGGATGCTCGCTTTGGATCGACCTGGAAGCGGCTTTGGCCATTGTTTTGCTCACCAATCGAACTTGGCCCGATCGAAAGAGTCAGTTGATCCGCGAGGTGCGGCCGGCCTTTCATGATGCGATTCGCGAAGCCCTCCAAAGGTAAGAATTGACGGGTACGAAAGCGGATGCGGCCTGGCGAAAATTGTGTAGGGGCTTGCGCGGATTTATAGATACAATCAAAACTGGGGTCTGACGCGATGCTACCAAGCACAACGCTGCAGGAGATGGCCGGCTCCCGATCGAATGACAATCACAACGACCAGGCCACCCTGCTTCAGCAACTAACCACCGAGAGCCAGAACGAGGCTTCTCAAGGACTCGACACCAAGTCTGCGCTGGAGATCGCTCGCATCATCAACCACGAAGATGCGAAGGTCGCCGCGGCGGTGAAGAAGGCCATCCCTGAAATCGCGGAAGTGATCGACCAGGTGGCGCGAAGCCTGCGCGATGGCGGCCGGCTGATCTATATCGGCGCCGGCTCGAGTGGGCGGATTGCCGCGCTGGACGCATCGGAGTGTCCTCCCACCTACTCCACCGCGCCAGGACAAGTGCAGTACATCATGGCTGGCGGCCCAAAGGCGCTGGCGTCTGCAGTCGAGGTGAACGAAGACTCCGAAGAGCTGGGCCAGCGGGACATCGCACGCCGCCGCCCCACGCGGAAGGATGTGGTGGTAGGCGTTTCGGCATCTGGACGAACCCCCTACGTGGTTGCCGCCGTCGCCTATGCCCGCGCCCGCGGAGCCCACACCGCAGCCGTGACCTGCAATCACGAGACGCCCTTGTCCCAAGCCGCGGACATCACTGTCGTAGCCGATGTGGGCGCCGAAGTGGTCTCCGGTTCCACCCGCATGAAGGCCGGCAGCGCGCAGAAGATGATCCTGAACATGATCACCACAGGCGTCATGGCGCGCCTGGGCTATGTGTACGAGAACCTGATGGTCAACGTGCACATGCAGAATTCCAAGCTGGTGGAACGCGGCATTCGCATTCTGATGTGCGCGTGCAACATTGACCGGGCGACCGCGGTGGAGACCATCAAGAGCGCGGGGCGCAGCGTGCCGGTGGCGCTGGTGATGTTGAGAGCCAAGGTGGACAAGCCCGAAGCCGTGCGCCGATTGGCCAAGTCAGACGGCAATGTACGCCTGGCGATCGAAGACAACGTGCTGGAACTGTGAGGCGAGCCTCCCTTTCAAAACGGATGCCAAGCGGGTCCATTCACCTATTGCGGCTGATAGACCCACAAGTCGTTCTGGTACCCGCCGCCAAGGAGCCACAGGTTTCCTTTTGTGTCAGTCCATGTGACGGCGCCGATGCGCGATCCCGCAACGTTGCCTGGGGCGGGAACCCCGAGCATTCCGTATGTGCCCGGCTGAATGCCGGTGCCGGAGCCGCCGACCCACGTCCACTCACCCGCGCTGTACTCCCAGAGGTCGTTGAACAAGGACCCGGTGGACGAAGGCGCGCCAAACCCTTCCCCGCTAAAGAGCCACAGGTTTCCGTTTGCATCCGTCCAGGTTTGAGAACTGTCACGCGAGCCTGGAACGTTGCCGGGAGCGGGAGTTCCTTCCGTCCCATAGGTCCCAAATTGGTCGAAGAGGTTGTCAGAGCCGCCCATCCACGTCCATTCGCCGTTCGAGAACTTCATGAGGTCGTTGAGCTCACCAATGTTGAAGTAGAGCAGGTTGTATCCGGCGCCGCCAAAGATCCAGAAATTGCCTGAAGGATCCATCCAACCGGCGGGGTCATAACGCGCTCCAGGGACATTTCCCGGGGCGGGCGTGCTTAAAGTGCCGTAAGCGCCGGGCTGGGCGGGGTAGGAGACACTCGATCCGCTGACCCAGGTCCATTGGCCGCCGCTCAACTCCCAAAGGTCGTTCAGAGCTCCGCCGCAGTTGGCAGTCGAGTCGCAGCCTTGCCCGCCGAAGAGCCAGACGTTCCCGGAGGGGTCGGCAAAGGCGACGGCGCCGGAGCGGGCGCCAGGATAGTTGGTGGGAGCGGGCGCGCCTTTGGTAGCGTAGACTCCCGGCTGATTGACCAGGTTCGATCCGCCCATCCAGGTCCATTGGCCGTCTGCGTACTTCCAGAGGTCATTCAACTGGCCAACATTGCCCGCCGAGTCGTAGCCAGTGCCGCCGAAGAGCCAGAAATTTCCCTGAGCGTCGCTCCAGCTCACGGCGCCCCAACGCGCGCCGGGGACGTTTCCGGGATTCGACTGGCCCAGCGTTCCGTAGACGCCGGACTGGTTGGATGAATTCGAGCCGCCCATCCAGGCCCACTCGCTGCCGTCGAACTTCCACAGGTCGTTCAGATTCTGGCTCGCGCCGCCCCAGCAAAGTGCGTGCGTGATGGCGCAGCCCCCGCCAACCGTCGGTGCGGAGCCGCCAAAGAGCCAGAGGTTCCCTTCCCGATCGGTCCATCCTGTGGCCGCAGTGCGCGCAGCGGGAATATTGCCGATCGCAGGAACACTGAGCGCCCCGTAAACCCCGGCCTGGCCGGGGACGTTGGCGCCGCCCGCCCAGGTCCACTCACCCGCAGCGGTGAGAATTGGCGTTGCAGAAGCGGGCAAATCGGTGCATGTGACTTGAACGCTTGTTATATCGGAGAAGATCACGGCGCCGCCCGCGTTGCTTACGATGCAGGATTGCGCGGGACCGGAGGGCTGCGTAAGAACGGTGACGAGGAAGTGCGAGCCGGCGCCAAGGGGAGTGGCGAACGCGAAGGGACCGTTGGTGCTCAGCGTCAGGTTGTCGCCGCCGTTATCCTGGAGCACAAGGCCGGATCCGGCGAGGCCGGAAATCGTGCCCCCGACGGTGTAGGACTGCGAATCCGGGCTGGAATTCGGCGGGGTGCATGTGACCTCGACGTTGGTCACATTCGAGGTGGTCACATAGCCAGACGAATTGGTCACGGCGCAGAGTTGCGCGGGATTCGAGGGCTGCGTGAGCACCGTGACGAGAAAGCTCGAGCCGGCAGCAAGTGGGGTGGCGAAGGTGAAGGGTCCGTTGGCATTCACCGCCAGATTGTCGCCGCCGTTATCCTGGAGCACAAGGCCGGATCCGGAAAGGCCGGAGACCGTGCCGGCGACCGTGTAGGTTGCCGGAGGCGGACTTGAGGTGGTGCACGTGACCAGAACGTTCGTCACGTTCGAGGTGGTCACGGAGCCGGCCGCGTTGCTCACAGCGCAGGATTGCGCGGGATTCGATGGCTGTGTCAGCACCGTGACGGAGTAGTTTCCTCCGGCCTGGATCGGGGTTCGGAAGGCGAAGGATCCCCTGGCACTCACCGTAAGGCTGTCGCTGAGATTGTTCTGCAACACGAGCCCGGTGCCAGAGAGGCCGGAGACCGTGCCGCCGACGGTATAGGCTTGAACGTTTTGAATCGAGCCCGAACTCGCCGGAGCGATACTGCAACCTGCGAGCGGCAGCAAGGCGAGTGCGAAGAGAAAGAATCCAGAAGGATGGATCCGGCTGCCCATGAAGAACCTCCTCGTGCGTGTCGAGGTCCCGAAATCGCCATTGGATTGCCATCATTATAGACACCGGAAACCGGAGGACGGTTACTCTGCCGCATAGGATTGTTGCGCAGCTTGGTCTCCCCGCTCGGACGAATGGGGTTCTGGACAGGGCGTCAAGGTAGGACGCGCTGAATATGCAGGAAAAGAATCAGGTTCAGCACAAAGCCAATCACCAGCACGCCGATTCCAATCACTGCAACGACCCTCACCTTGCCGCTGAAGATCTTCAAGTCTTCGAGGAGTTCCTGCTGCTCGAGGGTGTTGCGGTCGGTGGCTTCGCGAACCATCTCCAACTGATCTTCGACGCGCTTCAGCGAGGCGTTCTGCTCCATCACCTGGTCGCTCAGGCCGCGATGCTGCGTTTGAAGCTCAGCCAGGCTGTCCTGAAACGGTGTCAGATCGACTTTAGGTAGAGGCGGAGGCGCCAGCGGGCGCGGTGTGAGCACATTGGAGATGGCGGTGAGCACGTTTCCTTCGAGCAGGGGCAAAAGGCGTTGCACCAGCGGCATCACCGCGCGAAAGGCGTTCATGGCACGTTGCGCGCCAGAGGGCTCCTCGCCACTCGTCGATCGGGGCAGAGCGCGGCCGGGAGGCGGCGCCGAGATACGGTTTCCAGGGGCTGGGGAACTTACTGGACGCCGACCGGATCCCATGGGCAACGGCGATCCCATGGGGCGCGATTGCGGCGCGGACCTGGGGGATAGGAGAGCACGATCAATGGATTCAATGTTCTCGGGCTCGTTCATGGGTATCCTTGTGCCAAACCATGAGGTAATCCTCATATATAGCTCATTTTGCGCTCGTTGGGAACCCTTTTCCGCAGTTTGGGGGGTATTTTGCAGCGCGCATTCGCAGGCGTTTGCTCTAAGCCCAGCGTATCCTCGAACCAAGGAGACGCGCGTGAAAGGACATGTGAGCCGAACGCTGCGCAGTGTGCAGAGAAGTATCCTGGCCGGAATCATCACCGTCGGCCCGCTTTTCGTTACCTACCTGATCTTCAGCTTTCTGCTCGGCGAGCTGGCCAAGGCAGGATTGCCCGCGGTGCATCTGCTGGCAGTGCTCTTTCCCGAAGGCTGGTCCCGCTATCCGTGGATTCAGCCCGTGCTGGCCATTCTGCTCACGCTGGTTGTGCTTTACGTTGTGGGTCGGGTGACTTCGCTTGTCGTCGGCCGCCAGGCTTTTGGGCTTTTTGAATCGATGCTGGAGCGGCTGCCCTTCGTGGCCAAGGTCTACACGTCGGTTCGCCAACTGCTCGATACGATGATGGCCAAGAAGGACGCAAGCCAGCGCGTTGTGCTGGTGGACTTCCCGATTGTGGGCCAAAAGAGCATCGGGTTCCTGACGCGCACCATGAGCGACCGAGAGAGCGGACGGCCCCTGGCGGCGGTGCTGGTGCCTAACGCCATCAATCCCACGTCGGCGTTTCTGCAGATTCTTCCCATGGAGCGCCTGATCGAGACGGACCTGACCATGGAACAGGCGATGAGCATGGTGATGACGGGCGGCGCGGTGGGGCCGGAGACGATTCAGTACTCGGAGGCAGCGAGCGGTGCGGTGCCGGCAGATGGAGCGACAGCGCTCCCATCGGTATTGAAGTAAAAGTGATGCAGGAGACGAATCGGTGGCGACTGGGCAGACAAGAAAGTGTCCGATCTCAATCACGATTCTCAGCTGGCTATATATTCTCGTGGGTGTGCTGGGGACGGCTGCTCATTATGCGGACTTCAAGATGCACAAGCCCATCGTGAATGAATTCGTGTGGATCACCGCGCTCGGAGTAGCGGCGGTGGTTGCCGGAATCCTCATGCTCAGAGGGCAGAACTGGGCGCGGTGGTTAGCGCTGGTGTGGATCGCATCGCACGTCGTCATCAGCGCGTTTCATCCGCTGCATGAGCTGATTATGCACTGCGCTCTGCTGGTACTTTTCAGCTATCTTCTCTTCCGGCGAGAGGCGCGGGAATATTTCAACGCGGGCTGATTCGATTTACGGTCGGCGAGGGACGGGTCGCTGCCGTCCCCGCGCCGGTTTCTTCTTTCGCAACCAGCTCTTCCTCGGCGTGTTCGCTCTCCACTGTGACCTTGCGCAGACTGATGTGATCGAACTGGGCCCAGATCAGTCCCGCCGGAATGACGCTGAGAAATGTTCCGAGCAGGATCATAGCCGAGCAGGCGGTGGCGGCTTCGGGCGTTGCGCCAAACAAACTGGAAAGCGCCGCAGCTACGAAGGCAATCTGGGAAAACCACCCCAGGACCGGGAGCTGCAGGACACTCACGCTTCCGCTGATCATCAAGAGCAGAACGCACTTCGAAAAGCTCATCCCGGCAAGCGCGGGGCTGGCCGTGAAGGCGTGCACCGTTTCAAGGTAGGCGAAGGCGATGATGCCCCACATGCTGAGCGAGATTGACGCGGAGATGGCGAAGTCGGAGAGGCTGTGAATCACGTCGAGTCCGGCGTGAAAGGTTCTGATCTTGTGGGCGACTGCGTGGCCCATGCTCTTGGAAATAAGCCCAAGAGAGGACTCAAAGAAGCCGGCCACCGCGTTGCCTGATAGGCGCACAACAACCAAAAGCAGAACGCCGGCCAGCGTGGCGAGCAGAGCTCCAAAGCGGGCGAAAATGACGGAAAGAATCCGATATCGCTCGATGAGTGGCGCGAAAAGATGGTTAAAGAATCCCGCATGACCGGGCGCGGCGGCCATGGCGGACTGGGGAATCCACAAAAGAGCCAGCGAAAACATGAGCGCCATGGAGCCGAAGTCGAAAAGACGCTCGACAATGTAGACGGCGATCTGCGAGCCCAGCGGTTCTCCGGTCTTTTTGGCAACCAGATAGGGCCGGACCGGATCGGCAAAGCGCCCGATCAGCGCGACCGCGGTGAATCCGATGATCTGTGTTCCTAAAAGCGAGAAGATCGGGACCTTTTTATTGTGCCGCATCAGCACCGTCCAGCGTGCCGCGCGAAAGACAAAGGCGAGATAAATGCAGGCGATGCCAATGGCGATCTTGCGCCAATCAGCGCGGGCAACCTGGGCAGCAAAGACATGAAAGTCAAAATGAATTCGTGATCGTGCCCAAAAAGCCAGGGCGGCCAGCGCCAACAGCAGAATCAGCCCCGGAATCCATTGGCTCTTCTTCACGCGTTCTCCGTTCGGCAATTTGCGATCAAAGTCTATGGGTATGTTCTCACGCGCTTGCGAGAGGGCTGCGAGGAATGTGCAGCCGGGTCCAAGCGGAGTCAACTGCTCGTTGCATTGTGAAGAAACAATGAAGAAAGTCACGCTGGCTAGTGCGGTGAGGTTGGTTGCGCTGCTACTTCATGTGGTGCGGAGGAGTTGTGGCGGGCCTCTGCTTCCCGAGCCAGAACGCGGCGATTGAACTCGTGAATCACGCGGGCGACGTATGCCTGAGTTTCCCGGTAGGGCGGAATGCCGTGATATTTGTCGACCGCTTCAGGGCCGGCGTTGTACGCCGCCAGCGCCATGGCAAGATTGTCGTGGTAGAGGGTGAGCAACTTGTCGAGGTAGGTTGAGCCGCCACGCACATTCTGGTCGGGCTGAAAACTGTCTTCGACGCCGAGCCCGGTAGCAGTTCCCGGCATGAGCTGCATTAAGCCCCGGGCGCCGGCGCGACTCACGGCGCGGGTGTTGCCGTCGCTCTCGGCTTTTACCACGCTGGCCAGCAAATCTACATCCAGGTTATGATCCGCTCCGGCTCGCGCGAGCATCTCGCGCAGGTCGCCTGCGGTTAGTTTTGCCAGCGTTTGGGGTTTGGGGGCGGACGCCGACGGAACGGACGCAGGTGAATCGGGTACTTGCTCGAATGTCGCGATCTCCGCGGGCTTGAACTCGATGTAGCTGTCCTCTCCTGCGGTCAGGTAGAGGCGAATGCGGCCGTCGACCAGCGCATGGTGATCGCACGGCTCAACGAAGCCGTTGCTGAGGGTTACGCGTTCGCCGGCACGAGACAGGTTTGGCAGGCAAGAGAGCGCGGCGATCGCTCCAAGCGCAAGAAGATTTCTTCCGCGTGCCGCTTTCCGTCGTTGAAATTCTCTGTTCATGCTTTTGCCGTTGCCAGTTTGGCCAGCGCTGCCTCCAGAACAACGGCCACGCCGTCCTCATCGTTCGACGGCGCCTGCTTCCACCCGCGAGTCTTCGCCAGCGTGCGCAGCTCCTCCGCCGCATTTGCCATCACGATTCCCTGCCCCGCCCATTCCAGCATACCCGCGTCGTTCCAGTTGTCGCCGATAGCCATGGTCTCTTTGCGATCGACGCCGAGGCGCGTGGCGAGTCGCTCGAGCGCCCATCCCTTCGAGATACCGGGGGGCAAAAGGTCGAGGATCGAAAGATCGCGCGCCGGGTACTCGGTGCGCACGCTCTCACATTCCGTGCCCCACTGGCTTGCCTTCAACGCCTTCTCGGCATCTCTCATCCTGCTGATGCTTCCGGCTCCCATTCCCTGAATCGGATCCTCACCATCGACCAGCGCCGATTCCAGCGGCCTCACGACCTCAATTGCATTACGGTTGGTCTCGACCCACATCGCTATGCGGCCATGCGCCTGTTCGAGGTCTTCGAGAACCAGCTCGCCGCGGCCCGGCCGGTCGAATGTGAAGACGACGGTCCCGAACGGGCGGAGCACGCCGCAAAGGCCGCGCGCGACTCGCGCAGACATGTGGCACCGGTCAATGACCTCACCGCCCAGCGTCGAGAGCACTGCACCATTGGACGCGATAAGGGGTGTATCCGCTCGCAGGCCAAGGTTCGCCAGCAAGGGTACGGTATAGGCCGGCCGGCGTCCAGTAGCAATGGCCACCGTGATTCCCGCTTCCTGAGCAGCCCGCAACGCCCGCGCATTGCGCTCGCTGATGGTCTGCGACAGCGTCGGCACAAGGGTGCCGTCCACGTCAATCGCAATGAGCCGCGGGGCAGGAAGCATACATTGAGTTTACCGGGCGGTTGAGGAGGGACCGACGCAGATGTCGAGAGCGGTGCCAATCCGGTAATCTCATACCTATGGAGCGGATCTGCAGCCAGTGCCACGCGGTCCTTGCCGAACAGACCAAGGCGGACTGGTGCCCGGCCTGCGGTGGCGCGCTGGTGGAACGGCAGAGTTTGCCGGAATCCGGCGAGTCGGGCGCAAAGGCAGAAGTGGATCATCGCGGCATCGTGCTGCCACGGCGGCACGTAATGGGTGGAATCATTACGCCGCAATGAATGGCTGTTGAAGCGTTCTTACGTCTTCTTTGCGGTCCCTGACGAGTTCCTGCCGGACTTCCTGATGGATGATTCATCCGGCACGATCCAGGCAATTAGGCGCTTGCGGTAGCGCAGCTCAATCTTCTCCCCTGCCTTAAGCCAAGGTAGCCACAAACGGGTATTCCGCAACTGGCTCAGGGTGATGGTTCGCATAAAACGAGGTTTGCACGCAGCCCTATGCCGGTCAAGGAATCTTGCGCCAGATAGAGTTACTCGCAGTGTATCGAATTCCCAAAATGAAGCTGTTGAGAAAGGTGGATCATCGCGGCATTGTGCTGCTGCGGCGCCACGCAATGGGCGGGATCATCACGCCGCAATGAGTGCCTGCGATTGGAAGCTGCTAATCCGTTCGGGCCGTCCAGCGCAGAATGTTTCGGTCGCTAATCATGACGCTCGTTCTTCAGCCCAGCCATTCGAGTTTCACATCTGCGGAATTGGTCTATTTCTTTCGAGCCTTCTTCTTGCGTTTACGGGCGTGGTTTGCGCGTTTGCCACGCATCAACACCTCTAGGCGGTTGAGTTTCTTCTCCACGCTCTCAAACTTCTCGATTAAGTCGCCTACCGTCGCCTCCTCCATGGCCGGGTCTTTTGTTTGGTAATACTCCTTGACGTCGCGCCACCGCGCACCTTGCTTATTAAGTCTAGGCTGCATTGCGGTAATGAGCGCGCCTTCGACCTCGTTCAACAGCAAGCTTCCCTTCGTTGAGAATCGCTTGGTTACGCTGTCGAAACGTGAGAGAGTCCTACTCTTCTTGTTTACTCTGCGAAAGCCGAACCAGCTGAAATGATCCCATCGGTTCCAAAGGTCGTCTGTTTCGTGTTCATTTAGTCGGTCGAAGAGTCGCCGGTGGCCCCTCCCCGCTTGCCCAATATATACGGGCACAAAGTCTTTATCGAATAGTACGTAAATCCCAATTTGCTCTCTGAAATCTACCTCCTCTTTCCCGTTGTATCCTTTTAAATGGCCTCTGTTTCCGGGCCCTCCCGTACCATAGTTAATGAACTTGCGTTCCCACAAATGACCGAAATTCCGGATGAGCATATTCCCTCTAAGCATGAACGCAGCAGGGAATTAAGCGTTCGCCAGCATGGCTGAAGATTATATTCTGTTATTCATACCGCAACGCTTCCGCGGGCAGCACTCTTGCAGCCGACGACGACGGGTACAGCGTGGCCAGCAGCGAAATACCGATCGAAACAACCGACACGATCACGCCGTCGAGCAGGCGGGGAGCGAAGGGCAGCGTGTCGATGGAGTAGACGTCCGCAGACAAGTGGATGAAGTGATAGTGGCCACCGGCCCATGAGGCCAGGTATCCGAGAATCAGCCCGAGGGCTGTGCCGACAACACTGATCAGCAGGCCCTGCAGCAGGAAGATCCGCCGCACCTGGCCCGGATCAACGCCGAAGCTCATCATCACCGCAATGTCGCGCGTTTTTTCCATCACCATCATCGTGAGAGCGATGAGAATGTTGAGCGCAGCCACGATCACGATGAGTGCGATCACAATAAATGTGACGATCTGTTCAAGTTTTAGGGCGCGAAAGAGCTCGCGATTCTCTTCGGTCCAGTTGGTGGTCATGAACCCTGGACCCGCGGCCTGCTCGATGGCGCGGGCAATCTGCGGCGCGTTGTCGAGATTGTCGACTTTGAAGCTGATCACGGAGAGCAGGTCGGGCTCATCGAAGAGCCGCTGCGCATCAGCGAGGCGCAGGAAGCCCATCTGGGCGTCGTATTGGTAGAAGCCGGAGTGGAAAGTGCCAGCCAGCCGGAAGCGCACGTACTTGGGAATCACACCCATGGGCGTCATCTCGCCCTGGGGGCTGATGATGAGCACAGAATCGCCAGCGGCGGCGCCAACGGTGTCGGCCAGGTCGCTGCCCAGAACGATGGGCGGCAATTCCGCGTTTTGCGCTGATTCGGGTGCGGGTTGCGGCTCGAGCGTCTGCACTGCGCCCGGCGTGGCCTTGGAGAGGAGATCGCTGACGGTTCGCTCATCGTCGGGCAGAATGCCTTCAATCAGCGCGCCGCCATCGCGTGCGCCGCGGGCGACAAGAACCTGCTCGTACAAGCCGGGCGAGGCTGCAACGACGTGGGGCACTGCGCGCAGACGCGCGAGGAGCGCTTGCCAATCGTGAATTCCGCGCCCGTCGATTTGCATCAACTGCACGTGGGCGCTGGAACCGATCAGCTTGTCTTGCAGGTCGCGGCGCATGCCGTTGGTGATGGCGAGAGCGATAATGAGGGCCGCAACTCCGGCGGTCACTCCGGCGATGGAGATGGCAGTGACGACTCCGACCACGGCCTGCCGCCGCTTGGCCTTCAGGTATCGCGCCGCCACGTAAAACTCAAATCGCATCGATATTCGCTTTCCCCGCCCTACTGCCCCTGAGCGGGAATGACGGTCTTGGCCAGGCCCACGTTGTCGTAGCGGTCGTACGCGCGCACGGTGATCAGGTGCTCGCCGATCTTGCCCGCTTCCACGTCCAGCGAGATGCGGAACTCGTAGTGCTCGCGCAGAGAGTCGGAGATCTGTCCCGCGGGATCGATGTATTGCCACGGCCCGGCATCGAGCGAATATTCAGCTCGGGCGATGGACGAAGTCGTATCCTCGGCGTCGAAGCTGACAAGAAACGGCTTGGAACAATTCAAGCCGGCACAGTTAATCTGCTGGCCGACGGCCTTCAGGTTCGTGACCACGGGCGGCGTGGTATCGATGACGAATCGATCGCTGATTCTTTCGCCCGTGAGCGCGTCGCCAGGCGAGTGGGAGATGGCGTCAGAGGCGACCACCTTGATGCGGTAGCCGCCGTCGGGAATCAGGGTCGCGTCAAAACTGTAGGCCTGTTCTTTGATCTTTTTCTTCAGCGGCCACCACTCGGTGTCGCCGTCGCTGCGCATGTAAATCGAGTAGGCCAGCGTGTCGCCATCGTTGTCGTGCGCAGCCCAGCGTACCGTGACTGCGGTGCGATCCTTGACGGCCTGAAGCGGCTGGCTTGTGCCCGCGTCGTAGGTGATCCCCGAGCTTTGGCTCGTCGCGGGGAACGTGATGTTGATGGTTTGATTCTGGGAGAGGTTTGCCTGCGGGTTGAGGCGCGCGCCGGGAACCACCACCAGCTCGTCGACAACTGGCGCGGAGTTGACGGGCAAATAGTTGACGCCAACGCTGCCCAGCACGCCACCCGCGTGCAACACCGCCTTCCACTGCAGAAAGCGTCCCGGGGGCGAGGCGACGGAGCCGTTCGCAAGCGGCTGCCAGTCGCTCCAGCCGCGCACCGGTTGCTCCACATTGCCCGTGCGAGTGAGAATGTCGTAGCCGGATGAGCCCGGCTCGATTTCGACGCGGCCAAAGCGGGCGAAGGCTCCGGCATCGAGAACATCGCTGGCGTACTCGTGCGTCTCCGCTGCGCCCAACTCGTAGACCTTACCGGTATTACCCGCGCCGACGAAAAGGCGCCCGGCGCCGGATCCAGAGGGCGAGTCCGCCGCGAAACTCAGCCCCTGTTGCGCTTCGAGATGAGCGACGTCAGCGTAGCTGCCGTCATCCTGGATGCGATAAATTCGTCCGCGGTTTCCGCTGAGCGCAAGAAGACCGTCAGGCCGGGCCGCAAGCCCATAGACAATCGCATCTTTGCTGGTCCATAGAGATCGCGGCGCCTGGCCCTCGGTGAGAGCGAAGATCTCGGTTCCCTCGGGCACGGAGGCGCTGGCGTTTGCAGCCTGCAGGGATTGGGGCTGAACCACGGTGATCGAAACGGAGGCGATTCCCTGCACCGGCAGCGGAGGCAGTGGATTGCGGCTCTTGTCGCCCATACAGGCCGCATAGATGGTTCCATTGGCACCGATGGCGATGGATGTAATCTCACGCCGCGGCGCTTCGAAAAGCACGTAGCCCTTGCCTTGCGCATCGATCCGGTAGACGAGGCCGGAGCCGTCGGACCCGGCGATGAGATTGCCCTTCACGTCCCACGCCAGCGTGCGGATGTGCGCTTCGTCGCTTTTGAAGAATAATTCAGGCGCGGCGCCGGGCTTGGCAGGATCGACCCGGTAGACCGCCCCGGGATTGCCCGTTGCGATGTAAAGTCGCCCTGCGGAATCGAAAGTCAGATCCCAGATGTAGTGCGATTGCGCGCTTGGGGATGAGGCGGCTTTGGTGTCGCCGGCGGCAGCGTCGTCCGCCTTGGCCGCGTCGAAGACGACCGGCGCATTCGATTCATCGAGCTTAGTGGTCGAGTCGGGGTTGAGCTGGTAAACCTTGCCGCCCGGCAATGTGGCGGCATAGAGCGAGCCGTCGGGCCCGAATCGCAGAGCCTGAATGCTAAGGTCTCTCGATTCGAGCAGCGTGGCCGGTTTTTCCCCGGGCTTCTCGCCAAGGCGCAGCACGGTTGCCGGTGAGCCGGTGCCAGCGAAGAGATGGCCGCCTTTGTCCACGGCTAGCGACCACACGAAGGTCGACGGTGTGGTGAGCAACTCGGTAATTCCCGGCCCCTGACGCAGGTGACCGTCGCTCTCAATCGAAACGCCCGCAGGCGTGCCCTTTTCAAACTCCTCCATTTGCGATTGCTGCCACAGGTGGGTTCCCTGAGCTGCTGCGCGCGAAGAAGTTGAGGCTGCTCCCGCAACGAGCGTGGCCAAAAGCGCGAGAAGTATGGGTGCGAAGGGGATGCGATGAAGCAAGCAGGAGGATGCAGACATTCTGCCGTTGAGTCTACTAGAGTTTCCCGTCTCTAATCGATGAGGCGGCGAGGTCGAGGCGATGGCTTTGGAGGGACGGACAGGCCATGCCGGGCTCTTGTGGAAAACAAGGCACGGAAAAGGCCGACAGGGCCGGAGGCGGGATTTAGGGGCGGAGCCCCGACTAGCAATTCCAAGCCCAAAGCGCCTCATTTGATCTCTTTATCGTGAGCCATCGCACAAATGCTATATAGTGAATCTTGATTTCCATTTCATCAATACGACTTTTACACAAGCTACAGTGTCACCCAATCTTTTCCCTGCCAGGTGTTGCCAGTCGTATTTTCAGAAGACTAGTATTCCGGTTAGTTTGGGGAGGCCGTGACCACGGTCCCGTCTTTCTGCCACTATGCATGCAGTTGTTCCCAAGTTCACAGAGCTTCATCAACCAGCGGCGCCTGACAGGTGTGGCGCACGCGGACGGAGTGTCTCGTCATGGCGTGGTATGCCTACTGCATTGGTGAAAAACAAGCATTTCCGGCTTTAGCGCGTCATCGCAAGCCGGTTGCGATGGAATCGGTTTTTGGAGTCAGTGGCAATCAGGTTTTCCTTTATCCCGCAAGCGATCTAGCGGTGATCGTGAGCGAGCACAACCCCCAGGAAACCCTTAACCAACGATCAGGCGTCGACCACGCACGTGTGATCGCCGACTGTTTTCAACACTCTACGGTTCTTCCCTTCCGCTTTGGCACCGTCTTTAACGACGACGAGTCGCTGCGCAAGTCCATCCGCTCCAATCAGCGCCAGTTCCTCGGAAACATCGACAAGCTGCGCGGCAGGACGGAGATGCATTTGAAGATCTTCGTTGACGATTGTTGCGGGCGCGAGATCGAAAAGCATCTGACAGCCGAAGGCGTGGGCCGCGAATATCTCAGCAATCTGCGGGAAAACGCCTCGCGGGCGCGGGAGCGGCAGACGCGCGCTCGCGCTGTCAGCTTCCAGATGCATCGGCTTTTCATCCCTCTCGATGAGGAGGTGAGCTGCCGGCTGATGGAAAACGGCAAGATGATGCTGGATATCGCGCATTTGATCGACCGCAAGAGTGTCGAGCGGTACCAGAACAAGTTCGTCACCACCAGCGCCGTGATGCGGGAGTGCCAGATGCAGCTTTCGGGTCCATGGCCGCCCTACCACTTTGTGCACCGGCTTACGCGCCCATCGCATGCGCCGTCCCAACCGGCAGCTTTGCCTGTCGCGGCAGAAGCGCCGGCGGTACCCATGATGGAGCCCGCTCCGGCACTCGCGTAACAGCGTAGAGACTCGGTATCCGATTGCAAAAAGCTCCAGCTTCGGCTGGGGCTTTTTTGTTGTGCGACGGTTCGTTTACCAGTCCGCCGCCCGCGGAATACCCTAATCTAGAAGCATGAGTGACCAGCCTTTGAGTGCAACACCGAATCCTGCCTTAGATCTTCTGGTTGTGGGCGCGGGCCCCACGGGGCTGGCTTGCGCCATTGAGGCGCAAAAAGCCGGCTTTCGTGTGGCGCTGGTGGACAAGGGCTGCGTTTGCAACTCGATCTTTCACTATCCAGCGCACATGACGTTCTTCACCACCTCGGAGCGCCTCGAGATCGGCGGCATCCCCTTTCCCAGCCCGAATGCCAAGCCCACGCGCGGCGAGGCCCTTGAGTATTACCGCCTGGTCGCGGCTTACTACCGCCTGGAGGTCCGCCAGTACCACCGGGTGGAACGCGTGACGGGGGCCGATGGCGCTTTCACCGCGCACACCGTGGACCGCTTTGGCCGGCCGGGAGCCATCGAGGCACGCAAACTAGCCATCTCCACCGGCTACTATGACCTGCCCAATTGGATGGACATTCCCGGCGAGACCTTGAGCAAGGTTCATCATTACTATCACGACCCGCATCCGTATTACGACACGGACGTGGTGGTCATTGGCGGCAAGAACTCGGCTGCCATCGCGGCCCTTGAGCTGTGGCGGAGCGGTGCGCGCGTCACGCTCGTCTACCGCGGACCGGAGATTCAGCCGCACGTGAAGTACTGGATCAAGCCGGACATCGAAAACCGCATCAAAGACGGTGAAATCAAGGCTTACTTTTCGACGCAGGTTGTGGAGATCACGCCCGACGCGGTTGTGGTGAATACTTCCACGGGCCGCGAGACACTGCCCAACGATTTCGTCTTCGCCATGACCGGCTACCATCCCGATTTTTCATTCCTCGAGCGGTTGGGTGTGCGTTTCGAAGGCCAGGACAGGTTGCCCGTCTGCGATCCCGAGACGCTCGAAAGCAACGTGCCGGGCATTTATTTGGCCGGAGTGATCGTTGCCGGCTCGCGCACCAACGAGATTTTTATTGAGAACGGACGTTTTCACGGAAGGCAGATCGCGGCGTCGCTGGTTTTGAAAGCGCAGCCGCGGGACGAGGCGCGCGACGCGGTTGCCGCAGCCGGTCCGATAGACTAAGTTTCTAATTCGTCTTCGGGGGTCGATCCTTGCGCATGCGCTTGTGGCCGCGATCCATTCGCTGGCAGATGCTGGCCGGCCTGCTGTTGCTGGAAGGGCTTTCCATTGGCCTATTCGCCGCTTTGCTGGCGCGGCAGCAGATTCGCCGGACAGATCAGCGTGCGCAGTATTGGCTGGATTACGAATCGACAGCCCTCGCCAATGAGTCTGCTGAGGCGCTTGAGCAGCAAAGGCCGAGTTGGGTGGATCTGGCTGTGCGCACGATCGTCGACGCACCGATTGTTGAGTCGGCAAAAATCATCGGCCCGTCAGGCGACGTGCTTTTTTTCAGGAGCGTAAAGCAGGAACCGGGAGGACTCAGCGCGGTCGAACGTGCGCAAATTCCTCAAGCCAGACGCGATGAGTCAAGAGTTTTCAAAACAGCGAACGGCGGATGGGAAGCAATCCGGCCGATTTACACAGGTATCGATCTCCGCGGCTATGCCCTGGTGGCGTTCGACCGTAGTTCGGCGCGCCAGCAGTTGGGTTCACTTTTAGATGACACGGCCATCTTCGGCGCCATCTGGATCGTGGCTTCGGCGCTGCTGGTGCTCTTGATGGGGCGCACCATTACTCAGCCTTTGGCGCTGCTGCACCACGGGACCAGCGCCCTCATGACATCACCGGAAGACAGCAGCCGTTTTCCGCTTCCGGTCCGCGTTCATAACGAGATTGGCGACCTGATTGAGACCTTCAACCGTATGGTGTCCTCATTGGCCGAGCAGCGAGCAGGATTGAACGACACACTTTCCCTGCTCGACTCGATGTTGGCTAACGCGCCCATTGGACTGGCTTTCGTTGACCTCAATGGCCGCGTCGTGCGCGTCAACCAAGTTTTCGCGGACCTGACCGGCGCCGCCGTCAGCCGCCACCTCGGCCGCACTCTGCCGGATTTGCTGCCGCAGGCCGTTGCCACGGAGATCGAAGGCGCGGTGCAACGCGTCTTTTCAAGCGAAGAGCCGGTGCGGAACCTGGAACTGAGCGGCGAAGGAGGCAAACCGCGGCGGCCGTGGACCTGGCTCATCAGCGCCTACCCGGTGCGCACCACGCCGAACCAGGTGCGCTGGGTGGGAATCATCGCGCTTGACGCCAGCGACCGCAAGCGCAGCGAGGAGGCTTTGCGGCGGAGCGAAAAGCTCGCTGTAACCGGGCGGCTGGCCGCTTCTATCGCGCACGAGATTAACAATCCTCTCGAAGCCATCACCAACCTGCTCTTCCTTCTGCGCAGCTCCAGCGATCTTCCCGATGCGGCGAAGCAGTACGTGACCATGGCCGGGCATGAGGTGCAGCGCATTGCGGAGATCACCCAGCAGACATTGCGCTTCTACCGCCAGCCGACGCAACCCTCGCGCGTCACGCTGGAAGAATTGCTGGACTCGGTGCTGAATCTCTACCAAAGCCGAATCCATGGCCTCGATCTTCAGGTTGTGAGGGACTACGACGCTGGACTCACCCTCTTCTGCTTTGCCGGAGAGATCCGCCAGGTCTTCGCCAACCTGGTGGGCAATTCCATTGACGCCAGCAGCAACGGCGGGCGGCTGGTGATCCGCGCGCGGCGCTCGCGCGATTGGAAGAATCCTGCGCAAACCGGCATCCGGTTTGCCGTGGCCGACACCGGCGCGGGCATGGAGCCGGAGGTGCGCGAGCACATCTTCGAAGCCTTCTTCACCACCAAGGAGGTCACGGGAACCGGACTGGGGCTTTGGGTGAGCCACGAGATCATCCACAAGCATCATGGATTGGTGCGCGTGCGCAGCCGCAGTATGGCGCCGTCGGACGAGCCCGCGCGGAAGAATTCCGGGACGGTCTTCGAAGTTTTTATTCCCGATGATCCACATTTGACCAGCTCTGTGAATTCGGCGGCAGACTAGAGCCGGTCTCCGGAATGAAGCTCCCGGAAAGGTTTGCTCTGGCCCGGAGGAGCATCCGGCCACTTTCAGGACGCCAAATACACACCCGAAAACATTTTTCGCTTTACCTCTTGACGGCTCTCAGGTTTTGTGTGCTACAGTGTGCAACATTATGACCGGTAACACTCGATTCAATCACGATCCGGCCGATCTCGGCGAACTGGAGCGCAGCGTGCTGCTCCTGGTCTGGCGTCTCGGCAACTTGACAGCCGAGCAGGTTCGCGAGGGACTCGGCCGGCCACTTAAGGACTCAACCATCCGAACTGTGCTGCGGCGGCTTGAAGAGAAGGGCTACCTGTCTCACACGGTTGAGGACCGCACCTTCTACTACCAGCCAGCAGAATCGCGCCAGCGCGTAGCTGGCCGCGCGGTGAAGCGCATTGTCGATTGGTTTTGCGAGGGCTCAGTGGAAGCACTCCTGGTCGGCATGGTGGACTCGAAGGTGCTGAACCGGGGTGAGCTGCGCCGTTTGGCCGAGCGCATTGCCGCGGCTCAGGAAACAGCCGGCGCCCGAAAAACCGCGCGCAAGAAGGAGGGGAAGCCATGATTCCATCCCAGTTGACCGTGCTCCTTGAAGCAACATTGCGCGCGCTGATTGCGGCGCTTGCGGTCTGGGCTGTGATGCGCCTTTTGCGCATCAGAAACGTGCTGGCACAGAAGGCCGCATGGGGACTGATGCTGCTTGCAGCCCTGGCCATGCCGCTGCTGATGCGCTGGCAGTGGGTCCCAACATGGGCCGCCGTGAACCTGCCTACTCCATCCTGGGCGAAGATGGCCGCTCCCACGCCCTTCGCCGCACCCGCTCCCGCGGCTTTCGTTTTGCCCTCCGGCGAGCCGGAAACGATCGCGCAGCCGCTCCCTGAAGCGACGGCGCACTTCCCTGCACCGGCTGCTCCGGACGATGAGATTCAAGCGCCGCCAATCACCGCGCGCGAGGCCGCACCAATTCCTGCGCCAGTTGCCGCAAAATCTGCGGCCCAGCCCGCGACGATGAGCACCGCTGGTCTTTTGCTCGCGATCGCATGGATTCTCTACCTCGGCGTGTGCGCCGCGCTGCTGCTCAGGCTCCTCTGGGGCCTGGCATCCTCGCTTCGCCTGTGGATCGGGGCAATAGCCATCGAATCGGCCTCTGACCTTGACCTGCCCGATTCCATCCCGGTGCGCTGGAGCCCGCGAATCGCATCGCCGGTCAACATCGGCTCGGGTATTCTTCTGCCCGCGGACTACGTGGAATGGAACGAGGAAAAGCTGCGCGTCGTCGTGGCCCACGAACGCTCTCACATCCGCCAGCGCGACTTCTATCTGCAGATTGTGGCTGGGCTCTACGCCAGCCTTACCTGGTTCAGCCCTCTGGGCTGGTGGCTCAGGCGCAAGCTCTCTGAACTGGGTGAGGCCATCAGCGACCGAGCCGGCCTTGACGCAGCCACAAGCTCCTCCGCCTATGCCCAGCTTCTACTTGAATTCGCGGCTCTGCCGCGCCCAACCGTGACTGGAGTTCCCATGGCACACTCGACAAACTTGTCTCACCGCATCGAACGCCTGTTGAACGAATCGAGCTTCAGGCAGTCCTTCAGCGGCAACCGTCGCGCGTTCGTTGCTGCCCTTATCGTTCCAGCGGCGCTCGTCCTGGCTGCATCGCTGGTTCGCGTGGAGGCTGCCGCAACACCAAAGCAGGCTGACTCTTCTCAAGCTGCCAAGCTGTCGCAGGATCAGCCGCCTTCTCAAACCGCCTTAAGGGGCCAGTCAAATCCTGTGCCGGCTCAGGCGGGCGATTCGGATACCGACCAAGCGCCGCCGGCTCCGCCAGCGCCAGAAGCAGCGCCCGCGCCCGCTGCGCCGAGCTTGAACCCTGCGCCCGAGCCTGCGCCCGCTCCGCCCCTTCCGCCTGCCGGCTCTCAGGAATCCGGCCCCGCTGTTCCTGCCATCCCGCCCATTCCGCCGCTGATGCCTTTCATGCAAGGATACGGAGGCTACGCGTCCTGCTTCGGCAATGGCGACGCCTACGCGATCGTCGGCGACCCCGGGACCAACCCGCGCTTCTGCGGCAACTCGGGCGGTGAACTCGAGGCCGAAGTTGAGAAGGCGCGCAGCGTCGCCCATGGACATTTCCTGCTCTTTCGCCACGATGGCAAGTTCTATGTGGTCGATGATCCGGCAATCGTGAGCCAGATCGAGGACATGGACAAGGCGCTGCACGGTCAAAGTGAGGAAATGCGCGCGGCCGCTCAGGTGCTGCGCGATGCGGGCCAGCAGGCGCGCGACGAGGCGCGCAAGGCCACCGCCAACATCCCCGCACCCGACCTATCCAAGGAGATGGCAGAGTTGAACGCCACGGTGGCCAGTTTGACCGCCAAGCAAGGCGCCAGTGTCTCGCGTCAGGAGTTGGCCGAGGTCCAGCGCGAGATTTCGGCCATCGAGCGCCGCGTCATCGACGCCGAAGTCAAGGCCGAAGTGAATATCGATATGAGCCAGTTCAACGCGGCGCAGGGCAAGTTTAACGAGCAGATGAACCGCCTGGGCGCTGAATTGGGCCGCACAGTTCAGGGAAACCAGGCGAAGATCGGGTCCATCATCGACGACAGCTTGAAGAACGGCAAAGCCCGTCCCGTCGACTAGGAAGCGTTTGGAGCTGGAGCGGATGGTCCGGCGCCGAACAACGGCACATCAGAACAAATTCAAGCCCGGCAGCGAATGGGCACGGAGCAGATCGAGGCTATTTGGTCGGCGCGTTGCAGGATGCGCCATGCAGTGGCTTTGCTGACGGAGTGGCCCCGTCAAATACGAACGCGTAACGTGCAGGCGATCCATGATGATGTACCGCGTGCGCAGGCCGTTGATGGTGGGTGCAAGCGTTGCCGGCACCTGCCTGCGGTCTACATAAATCACCAACGCCGCTTCCCTGGGATTGTCCAGGCTCTGGCCGACACCCACGCCAAAGAAAGCGGGATTCTGCTTCATCAAGTTCTGCTCGATCTGCTGCTTGGCCGCGATCGCCTGTGTGAGCACGCCGGACGCCAGCGTCGAAACGGTGTTGGACTCCAGCGCGGATTTTGGAACGGCGCCAGCCGCCACAGCCTGCGGCGTTGTGGGGATCACTTCAGTGCGAACGCCGTGGACCATTTGCGGCGCAGTCACGCTCATGCTCTGATCGACATAGAGAATGACAGTCGCCTCGCCGGCATGGTCGCTGCTCTTGCCGGTTGCCGCACCCAGAATGCCCGTAGAGGGATTGATCAACATGCGCGCCTGCGTGAGCGCCTGCTGGGCAAGCGCGGCCTGCGCATCGGAGAGCGCGGTTCCCTGCGCTGCGGTCGCCGTGGCGTTCCCGTAATTCAGGCAGCTAACCGGGTGGTCCGTGGTGCCGACGAACGTGTAGGTGGAATTCTCCTGTGCATTGAGCTCCGCGAGCACCGTGGTCACGGGATTGGCAATGCCCTCGCTCACACCCGATGAGTCGACGCCGCCGGCAAAGAACAATCCAACAGGCTCGGCATTGCTGGCATCCACCACCAGCGATCCGGAGTCGCCCGCGTCGCTGAACTGGTTGGCTTCAATGGCGATCTGGTTGGTGTAGAGCTTGGTCAGGTAGGGCTCAGTTTCTTCGCAGTTCCTGAAGTAGCCCACCTGCACTTCAAGACTGACCGTGGAAATGTTGGCGCACGTCAGTCCGGTGGTCCGGCCGCTCTTGGCCACGGCCATATTGATGGTTCCGTTTTCGCCGTTGCCGTTTGTCGAGGAGATTCCAGGAGGCGCGGCGGCCAACACACCGCCTGCCCCGGGCAGGCCCAATTCAAGAATTGAACCGGTGGGGCTGACCGCGCCGGAGTTCACCTGCGCGATGGCCGCATCGGCATTGGTCGATGCGGAACTCAGCGGCAACCACGTCGTCAGCGTGCCAACTTGTGTTTCCGTGCCTTGGTCGCCGACCGGATAACATGCTCCGCTGCCATTGTCGATCAATCCTGGCTGAATAATCATTTCGCCGGCGCTGGCCTGGTCGCTGCGCGCCAGCACGTGGTTGCAACTCAGCAGGTACTGCGTGTGGCTGCTGTTCTGGATCAACGCGCCCAGCGTGCCTCCGCAGCAATCCGTGATGAACGTCTGCCCGTTTTGAACCTGAGTGTCGTAATCGTTGTTGTTGCCGCCGGAAGTGCCCAGAAAGATAGGTGTCGCGAGTTGCACCTGGTGCGTCGCGGGGTTGCTGGAGATTCCCGCCGAGTTCAACAAGACGAGAGCGGCTGTCTTTGAAGACGATGTGCCGACGGTGCCCACCACATAAACGGAAACGGCCGAATTCAACGTTGTGGGCGCGGTGTAAGTGACCGCGCAGGAGGTGAACGCATCGGCGCTGCGCACACACGGCGCTGCGACAAGTGTGCCCTGCCCGCCGCTCGATCCCGTCGATGTATTTGAGATCGCGTAGTTGATGCCAGTTGTGCCGCCGGCTTCTGCAATGTAGCCAGTAATGGTTGCGGTCCCGTTGGCGCCAAGGGCGACATTCTCGGGCGAGAGCGGTTCAAGGAATCCGGGCGTTACCGTGACCGTAGAGCTTGAAGTTGAGCCTGTGCCTGCGGTAAGCGTGGCTGTCACCTTCACCTGCACGCTGTTGGCGGTGATGTACGGCGGCGGAGTGTATTGGCCGCTGTTTGAGATCGATCCGGGGCCGGAGTTCGTGTCGCCGCCGCTCACTGCCCAAGTCACGGAGGCCGCGCCACCGCTGTTCAGTGTCGCGGTGAACTGCTCAACGGCTTGTCCGAAATTGGAACTTGCGTTGCAGCCGGTGCAGTTGGTGTCGATTGAGACAGTACCGGGAGACACAGAGAAAGTGCCATTTGAGTTGCCGGAGGCCGTTCCGCCGCAACCTGCCAGGAGAACGAAAACGGGAACGGCGGCCGCGACCAGCACGCGTGCCGGCCAGTGCCGCGGCAAATTGGATGGAAAGCGCTGGCCTTTGAAATGCAAGCCTGGCCTTTGCGGTTTCGTCGTCACTGCCGTTCCTTGGCTCAATCTGCGGCTCAATTTGTCCGGCGCCTTTCTGGCCAGTTTTCTGCGCAACCCTTGTTAGACGTGCGAATTCTCTTTCCCGTAAGCATCGGCGACTCCGGAAGAGCCCAAAGACACACACCCACCCCGTACTGCAATCTTAGACCCTCGCGCCAGGAGAAAAGTTGTCTGGCGAGGTTCGCACTGGTCCAATCGAACCACTTTTGCTCGCCGCAGCGCAATGCACGAAAGTACTCTGCCACTGGCCTCTACCTGAATTCGGTCGCTCGCTTCGCCGCTTTGGCCGCGAACGAGTGCAATCCCGCTCTCGCGCCGCACAATGCGAGCCGGAACCCAGCCAGGCATCAAACGCACTAGAATTGAATCAGGAGCGCTCATGGAATACATCAATCTTGGCCACACTGGACTGAAAGTTTCCCGCATTTGTCTCGGATGCATGACCTACGGCAGCCCGGCTACCGGAAAGCTGCTGCCCGGCCGCCAGGCCTGGGCGCTCAGCGAGGCCGATAGCCAGCCGTTCCTGCGCCAGGCGCTCGATCTCGGCATCAATTTCTTCGATACCGCCAACGTCTATTCGAGCGGGGAAAGTGAAGCCGTGCTCGGTCGCTTCCTGAAGGCCAATGCGCGCCGCGAAGCGGTCGTGATCGCGACCAAAGTGCAAGGCATGATGCGCGATGAGCCCAACGGGAAGGGCCTTTCACGCAAGGCGATCTTGTTCGAGCTCGATGAGAGTCTGAAGCGCCTCGGGACCGACTACGTGGACCTCTACCAGATTCATCGCAGGGATTACGAGACGCCTATCGAGGAGACGCTGGAGGCCTTGCACGATGTGGTGAAGGCAGGAAAGGTGCGCTACATCGGCGCATCCTCGATGTATGCGTGGCAGTTCGCCCGGGCGCTCTACCTCGCCGACCTCCGCAGCTGGACGCGCTTCGTCTCCATGCAGAACCACTACAACCTGCTCTACCGCGAGGAGGAACGCGAGATGATGGGCCTTTGTCGCGCCGAAGGCATCGCGGTAATCCCCTGGAGCCCGCTGGCTCGCGGACGCCTCACGCGCCCCTGGAACTCCCAAACAACCGTGCGCTCGGAGAGCGACGTCTTCGGCAAAAGCATGTATTCGAAAACCGAAGAGGCCGATCAGAGAGTCGTAGACCGTCTGGGCGAGATCGCCGAAAAGCGCGGCATTCCGCGTGCGCAAGTCGCTCTGGCATGGCTCTTGGCCAGGCCCGGCGTGACCGCGCCCATTGTCGGCGCAACCAAAGCAAATCATTTGGAGGATGCGGTGGCAGCTCTCTCCGTCCACCTCACGCCGGAAGAGGTGACGGCCCTCGAAGAGCCGTACGTGCCGCATCCGGTGCTGGGGTTCAGTTGAGTCTCGCCTGAATCGCCGCATCTTCTCGGGTTTGTTGCGGGCCGTCTCAGCGATTTAGCATCCAGATGTGCCCAGCCTCGGCGATCAAGTGCAGTATGTGCGCGGCGTCGGTCCGCGCGTGGCCCAGATGCTTGCCGAAAAAGGCATCCTGACCGCCGAAGACCTGCTCTACCACTTCCCTTTCCGCTATGAGGACCGCCAGAATCCGGTCAGCCTTGACGAATTGAAGCCTGGCGACGTGGCCAGCGTGATCGGCGAGGTGCGCGGCTCGGTGCTGCTGCGCACGCGCCGCATGCCGCTCTTTGAGCTCACTGTCGGCCAGGGCCGCCATGCGCTCAAGTGCATTTGGTTCAATGCGCCGTATCTCAACGGCAAATTTCAGGCCGGGCAAACGGTTGCGGTCTATGGCAAAGTTGAGCCGTCGCGCTCCACCAGCAACCTCAAAATGATCCAGCCGCAATTTGAGATCCTGCCCGACGCGAGCGACGATGCCCAAACGCAGATGCTCGAAGTGGGCCGCATCACGCCGGTCTACGAGTCGCTGGGAGGCAGCCGGTTGGCCTCGCGATGGCAGCGCAAGGTGATCTTCAACCTGCTCGAATCCATGCGCAGCGCGGTGCCGGAGTGCCTGCCGCAATCGATGCTGCAACGGCTCGATCTTCCCAATCGCGAGACAGCGCTGCGTGAAGTCCACTTTCCGCCCGAAGGCACGCCTCTCGCAGAATTACAAAGTTTCTCAACCCCGGCCCACCGCCGCCTGATTTTTGAGGAGTTTTTCTATCTTGAGCTAGGTTTGGAGCTGAAGCGGCGGCGCATGAAGGAGCGCAAGGGTATCGCCTTCGCGACCAACGACAAGGTGCGCGAGGCCATCCGCGAGGTGCTTCCCTTTCATCCCACGGGGGCGCAAAAGCGTGCGCTCGGTGAGATTGTGGCCGACATGCGCGCGCCCAGCCCCATGCGCCGGCTGCTGCAGGGCGACGTGGGCTCGGGCAAGACGATTGTCGCGTTTCAGGCCATGCTGGTGGCCATGGAGAACGGCTACCAGGCGGCGCTGATGGCGCCCACTGAGATTCTGGCCACACAGCACTTTTTCGCGGCGCGCAAGCTGTTGGAGCGCTCCACCCGCAAGCCGCGCATTGTGCTGCTGACGGGTTCGCTCGATGAGGACCGCAAGCGGACCAACCGCGGCCTCATTAACCGAGGCGACGCCAATTTGATTATCGGCACGCACGCGCTGATCGAAGAGAAAGTCGAGTTTGACCGGCTCGGCCTGGTCGTCGTTGACGAGCAGCACCGCTTCGGCGTCCTGCAGCGCTTCAAATTGATGAAGAAACCCAACCAACCTGAGCCTGACGTGCTGGTGATGACGGCCACGCCTATTCCGCGCACGCTGGCGCTCTCTTTATATGGCGACCTGGACCTGAGCACACTCGACGAACTGCCGCCGGGGCGCATGCCCATCGTCACCAAGCGTGTGCCCGGCGAGCGCTCCGAAGAGGTGTGGGACTTCGTGCGCAAACAAGTGGCGCAGGGCCGGCAAGCCTACATCGTCTACCCCGTCATCGAGGGAACGAAGGACGACCAGCCGGAACTGGATTTCTCGCGCGACGAAGCTCAGGCCGAGAGGGCTGGCGCGCCGGCCGCTGGGCACAGAAAAACTCCAAAAGGTAAAACAGCGGAGCTGTTGTTTGCGGGTTCGGCACAGGAGGCGAGTCCGAGTGCGAAATCGGGTCTCAAGTCCGCGGTTGAAATGTACGAAAAACTTCGCAAGGGACCGTTTGCCGGATTGCGCGTCGGCCTGCTCCACGGGCGGCTCGATGCCGACGAGAAAGAGATCATCATGCGCCGCTTTCAGCGCGGTGAAATCGATGTTCTCGTCTCCACCACAGTCATCGAGGTCGGAGTGGACGTGGCCAACGCCACCGTCATGGTCGTCGAGCACGCCGAGCGCTTCGGACTCGCGCAGTTGCACCAGTTGCGCGGGCGCGTGGGCCGTGGCGCGGCCAAAAGCTACTGCATCCTGATGACCGGCGAGCGCGTCACAGACCTTGGCGAAGAGCGGCTGAACGCGATGGTGCGCACGCAGGATGGTTTCGAGCTGGCCGAGCTTGATCTTTCGCAGCGCGGACCGGGGGAGTTCTTCGGCACGCGGCAGGCAGGGTTGCCGGAGTTCCGAGTGGCCAATCTACTGCGCGATCGTCAGTTGCTGGAACTTGCCAAACACGAGGCTGCGCGCTTTGTCGAAGGCCCCGAGCCCGGGGTAACGGAAGCAGAGCGGGCCAGCGTGCGCTCGCAACTCAAGCAAGCCTGGCAGCGCAAATATGGGCTGGTTGAAGCGGGCTGAAGGGATGAAAGCCCGGCACCGCGAGAATGAGAATTGCCTTACACAGGCCCGGACGCCTGCATGACATCGACGATCTCCGGCGGGAAGGTCTGAATCTCCAGATCGACGCTCGCGATCTCAGCGCCGCAATTTCTTCGCTGGCTGCGTGTGCACTGGCAAAGCTCGGTTAGTCTGGTGTGTCCGGTCTGGCTCAACTCCACGCCAGCGGCGATCAGCACAGTGTAGATCTCGACGCACGCCTGGCGCTCGAACTCGAACAGCATGCTGACCCGCCCGCTGTCGTTTGCGCCTCGGCTCAGCACCCAGCCGCCGCAACCAAGGATCGCCCCGGTAAGCGACTGAACCAGTCGCGACGGCTCCTCGATGGAGACTGCCTTCATCTGCAACGCCCAGGGGACGCTCAGGGTCTGCCTTGGACTCGGTTCCGGCATCTTCAGCTTCACGTGCTGTTTATCGGAGACGGGCGCTTGTGGATGAAAGCTGTTGCGGAGTCGAACGGCGCTTGACCGCCTTTGACACACCCCGGACTGCCACGGTCGCAAAAGAGCAGTCGGTGGTCATTGGATGTAGCCGCGCAGCAAGGGCGTTGACGCCGGAGTTCTTCCGTGTGGCTGCTGACCAGCGCGCGCTGGTAGGAATGTTGTAGCTTGATAAACAAGATGATCGCCGGTTCCGGAATTGATGTGGTCGAGATTGGGCGCATCCAGCAGGCCATGGATCGCTACGGCGAGCGTTTCCTCAACCGCGTCTACCTAAAGGCGGAGCAGATCTATTGCAACCGCAAGCGCAATGCGGCCGAGAGCTTTGCCGCCCGCTTCGCCGCCAAGGAAGCAGCGGCCAAGGCGCTGGGCACCGGCATCAGCTTCGGAGTGAACTGGCTGGAGATTGAGGTGGTGCGCGAGCTGAGCGGAAAGCCCAGCCTCCGGTTTCACGGCCGCGCAGCGCAGATTGCCGGCCGATTGGGCATTGTCAGCTCAGCCCTTTCGCTCACGCACACCTCTCAGATTGCCGTGGCCAGCGTGGTGCTTGAGGACGGGCGGTACAGCGGCTCCGCAGTTTCCAAGTCCTGAAGCCATGGTCGCCAAGTGGATTTTTCCTTAACCGGGGTCCCATAGACAGGTCTTCGTCTGTGGGGTGGAAATAAAATCCACACTGCTCCAAGGTTGGAAACGGCCGTAACAACAGCAGAACCGGTCCGGGCGCGCCCATTCTGGTATCCTCAAGGCGTCGACCTCTCAGTTTCGCAAGGGGAGTGAAGTGCCAAGCCGCAAAGAGATTCAGTGGTCGCAACTGAAGGTGGGAGCGCTCGTGCTGGTCTCCCTTCTGCTGCTGATCGGGCTCATGTTTCTCATGACCGCCTCTTCAGGCGGTCTCTTCGCCCATAGGATCGTTCTGCGCTGCTACTTTCCCAATGCCGGCGGGCTGAAAGATGGCGCTGTCGTGTCGCTCGAAGGCGTCACCATTGGCAATGTTCTGCATTTGCGCGTGGTCCCTGAGCGAAACCCCAATCCTGTCGAGGTCACCATGCAGGTCGGCGAGAGGTACCTGTACGACCTGCACACCGATTCGCTGGCCTCTATTCAGGCAGCCGGCGTTCTGGGCGACAGCTTTGTCGATATCGACTCCACCAGCGCAACCGGACCGCGTCCCGTCAACGGTTCTGAACTGAAACAATCCGGCTCGCCGACGATTCAGTCTGTCATCAACACCAGTCAGGTCTCCATTCAGGAAGTCAACGTACTTGTGCACAAGATTGAGACCCTTGTTGACACTCTCAATAAGGGACACGGCACGGCGGGCGAGTTCCTTAACGATCCGGCACTGGCTAAGAAAATCGTATCCATTGCCGACAATCTCGAAACCGTTACGGGGACCATCGCGCAGGGCAAAGGATCGCTGGGTGAGCTGGTCAACGACAACACGCTGTACACCAAGCTGAACTCAGCCGCGGACCACCTGAACGCGATCACTGCCGACCTGGATGCCGGAAAGGGCACTGCAGGCAAGCTGCTGAAGGACGAGACGCTCTATAACAACTTGAATGCCGCCGCGGCCAATGCGAACCAGTTAGCGGAACAGATCAACTCCGGTAAAGGCTCGATGGGCAAGCTCGTCAAAGATCCAGATTTTGCGAAGAAGCTGGACGACGCGGTCACCAACCTCGACGACATTTTGAAGAGCATCAACTCGGGCCAGGGCACGGCTGGTCAGCTTGTGCAGAACCGCGCGCTCTACGATCACTTCGACCAGACCGCGGATCAGGCACAACAACTCCTCAAGGCCATCCGGGAAGATCCCAAGAAATACTTCGTCATTCGTATGAGGGTCTTCTAACTTGCCGGGGCGGCGGCCTGGTCCCCACGATAGACCCGCCAAAACTCGATGAACGCTTTGAGACGCACTACCTGAAAAAAGTCATTCGCGACAAGGAAGAAGACGCCCGATGCAGCCGCCACCAAGCGCATGGCGCCGAGACCCAATTCGTCGCTGAATGGCAGAGGCGCTGCGGAGAAAACCATCGCCACAACAAGCAGCGCCAGCTTGACGATCCCCAGAACCAGGTTGATCTCCGCCAGTTTGCCGGAGAAGGCCTTTCCCAGCCTCAAAGCTTGTCCAAAACCTGAAAGCGCGGAGCGCCGCCGCTCGAGCAGAACCAGAATCGGCGCAATCGTCAAAACCCAACTGGTGAGCGCGAATGCCGTGAAGAAGCCGAGAGCAAGGAAAATCGCCCAGATGAAATAGCCGACGAGGTCCGGCTCCACGCTCGCAGTGATGTGCGTGGCCGCTGCCCATTGCATCGAGCCAAGCCAGCCCCACAGCGTGAAACCAAACAATGCCAACCATGCGGCCTGCAGCACGATCATCGCGACGGGCCGAAAAGGCGCACGCGGCTCCATACGCATCAGCAGGAGATTCCGGCCCAGGCCTGAAACGATCACCCAGGCCAGCGCTGCCACCGGCAGCAGCCAGCGCAGCACCGCGAGCACATGCGGCTCATAGAACGTAGCGATGTTCGAAAGCTGTACGGCGGCGACCCAGGGATTCTGCGTGTCGAGCGAGCTCGCGCCCGACGATTCAAGCGGGAATACGGCGAGAATCTGTTTACCTTGCTTCCAGCAGATGAAAAGAAACGGAATTCCGAAGAGCCAGCGCCATGCAATCTCAACGGCGACGAGCGAAGGACGCCGGAAGACCTCGCCCATGTGCTCGACAAGCAGTTGCGTTCCCCGCACAGGAACGTTGCCGTGAAGGTTCGCCACGGAAGCTGTCTTCACCTCGCAACCAGGTTGACCGCTCTGCCCGGCACAACAATCACCTTCACTAGAGTCTTGCCCGCGATGCGGTCGCGTACCTTCTCGTTGGCCAGCGCCGCGGCCTCCATTGTTCTTGGATCCGCCCCTGCCGCCACGCGGACCACGGCGACCAGCTTCCCGTTGATTTGCACCGGAATCTCGATCTCGTCCTCTTTGGCCAGTCCAGGATCGCTTTTGGGCCAGGGCGCGCGAAGGATTGCACCGTCCCCACCGAGTTCTTCCCAAAGCTCCGAGGCGAGAAACGGCGCGAACGGCGCAAGCAGCAACACAAGGTTGCGCAGCAGTTCGCGGACGACGGGTGCGGGAACCTCGCCCGCAGCGAGTTGCGCATCCGCATCCTGCATCTCGTTGGCGAACTCCATGATCGCCGCCACGTCGGTGTTGAAGTGCCAGCGGCCCTCGAAGTCGAGCGTGATCTTGGCGATAGTCTGGTGCAGCTTTCTCAGCAGCTTCAACGAAAGCCCTGCTGGCGCATCAACTTTCTGCGCGCCAGCTGTACGCGCCACCCGCGCGTATTTCGTCACGATTCGCCAAACGCGGCCCAGGAAGCGGCTTACTCCGGCGACGCCATCCTCCTGCCAGTCAAGATCGCGGTCGGGCGGCGCGGCAAAGAGGGAGTACATACGCGCGGAGTCGGCGCCGTAGCGGGAGACCATTTCGTCGGGCGAAACCACGTTGCCCTTCGACTTCGACATTTTCGCGCCGTCCTTGATGACCATGCCCTGCGTGAAAAGCCTCGCTGCCGGCTCGTCGTTTTTTACTAGGCCGAGGTCGCGCATCACCTTGGTCCAGAAGCGCGAGTAAATCAGGTGCAAAATGGCGTGCTCCACGCCGCCGATGTACTGGTCGATGGGGAACCAGTACTTGACAATGGCCGGATCGAAGGGCGCAGTTGAATTCTTTGCATCCGTGTACCGGTAGAAGTACCAGCTCGAATCGACGAACGTGTCCATCGTGTCCGTTTCGCGTTTTGCCGGTCCGCCGCACTTCGGGCAGGTGGTGTTCACAAATTCCGGCACACGCCCCAGCGGCGAGCCGCCCTGCTGCGTGATCTCGATCTTCTCCGGCAGAATCACCGGCAATTGATCGTCCGGAACAGCAACCAGGCCGTCCCGTTCGCAATAAATCATGGGAATTGGCGTGCCCCAGTAGCGCTGCCGGCTCACGCCCCAATCCTTCAAGCGAAAGATGACCTTTGCTTCGCCAAATGCGTCTCGCACAGCCACTTCCTGCAGACGCCTCTGCGCCTCGGCGCAGCTCAGGCCGCTGTATTCGCCGGAGTTGACAAGCACGCCGTCTTCAGAAATGAATGGCAGGCCTTTCGTGTCCTCGGTCTCATGGGCCGGCTGAATCACCCGCCGAATTTCAATCCCGTATTTGGCCGCGAACTCAAAGTCGCGCTCATCGTGGCCGGGCACGCTCATGATGGCGCCGGTGCCGTAGTCCATCAGGATGTAGTTCGCCACCCAGATGGGCACGCGCTCGCCGTTGTAGGGATTGATGGCGAAACGTCCGGTCGCCACGCCGTGTTTCTCGATCGCGCCCACGTCGCCGGCCTCCCTGGCCTTCGTCTGTTCGTCGAGCAGCCCGGCCACCTTCGCCTTCAGCTCCGAATCAGCGGCGCAGAAAGCCGTCACCAGCGGATGCTCGGGCGCCAACTGCACGCTGGTCGCGCCAAAGATCGTGTCCACGCGCGTAGTAAACACGCGAATGCGCTGCTGCTCTGCTCCCTTGCTCCCTTGTTGGCTCGCTCCCTGTTCTTCCAGGAAAAAATCGACTTCCGTTCCTTCGCTTCGGCCGATCCAGTTGCGCTGCATGGTGCGCACTTTTTCCGGCCACCCGTCCAGCTTGTCGAGCCCGTCGAGCAGTTCCTGAGCGTATGCCGTGATGCGCAGGAACCACTGCACCAGGTCGCGTTGTTCCACCTTCGTGCCTTCGTGGCGCCAGCAGCAGCCGTCGATCACCTGCTCGTTGGCCAGCACCGTGGCGCACTCCGGGCACCAGTTCACCTTGCTCTTCTTGCGATAGGCCAGGCCCCGCTCGTACATGCGCAGAAAGAACCACTGGTTCCAGCGGTAGTAGTCGGGCATGCAGGTTGTGACTTCGGTGGCCCAATCGAATCCCATGCCCAGGCGCTCAAACTGGCGCTTCATTGCGGCGATGTTTGAGAGCGTCCACTCGCGAGGCGGCGTGTGATTCTTGAGCGCGGCGTTCTCGGCTGGCAGCCCGAACGCGTCCCACCCCATGGGGTGCAGCACGTTGTAGCCACGCATCCACATTTGCCGCGCCAGCGCGTCGCCGATGGCGTAATTGCGCACGTGGCCCATGTGCAGTTGGCCGCTGGGATACGGCAGCATCTCAAGCACGTAATACTTGGGTTTGTTGCTGGTGGCCGGCTCTGCCGCGTAGAGCCTGGGGTCGGCGGCCCAGCGCTCCTGCCATTTCTGCTCGATCACCGCCGGATCGTAGCGCAGTTGTTCTTTCTCGTCCGCCATCACTTTTCAGTGTAAACGGAGAGACGCGTCACTTCGCTGGCTGTTTCACCAGCCTCTTCAGCGCTCGCACATTCCGCTCCTCGTCACCCTCTTCGTCTACCGGCGTCTCCGCGATAAACGCGCAATGATCGAAGCGTGGATCGTTCAGTAGGCGCCGGAAAGGCTCCAGCCCCATGGTTCCTTCGCCGATGTGCTCATGCCGGTCGAGCTTCGATCCGCGCTCTGCCTTGGCGTCGTTGCAGTGCCACACGCGCACCGCATCGAAACCGACCGTCGCACCTGCCTGCTTCATCGTCGCTTCGTAACCCTCGGCGCTCACCATGTCGTATCCGGCCACATGGGTGTGGCAGGTGTCGAGGCACACGGCCACCGGCGCATGATGCTTCAAGCGCTCCACCAGTTGGGCCACTTGCTCAAAACTGCCGCCCAGCGAGAACTCGGCCCCGGCCGTGTTCTCGATGAGGATGGTGAACGGAGTTCCCTGCCACGGGAGCCCGTCGATGGAGCGCTGGATGGAGCCGGCCGCGAGCTTCAGACCCTCGTCGCGCGTGAGTCCTTTCCATGAGCCGGGATGGAGAACGAGATACTCGGCGCCCAGGACCAGCGCACGCTCGATCTCGCCGCGAAAACCGGCAATGCTTTTCTGGCGAATCTCCGTCGACTGGCTGCAAATGTTGATCAGGTAGCCGGTGTGGATGACCAGCGGGCCGACGTCAAGCTTGGCCCGCAGCTCGCGCATCCGCTCCGCCTGCTTCGGGTCCACCTTCGGCGCGCGCCACATCCGCGGGCTCGAGGAGAAGATCTGGAAGGTGTTCGCGCCAATCTCCCGCGCGCGTTCGACGGCGTTCGACGCTCCACCCGCCGTCCCCAGATGTACGCCAATGCGCTTGGCCATTGGAACAGTCTACGATTACAGGGGACGCGATGAGCAAACTGTTCGAAGAAATGGCCCAGGGAACGGCGGAAGCCCGCGCGTACATGGAGGGGAAACGCAAGGGATACAAGGTCACGCTGCCTGAAACCGTCGACGTACGAGGCATCCGCAAGCGCCTGCGCCTCAGCCAGGAACGCTTTGCCGATCGTTTTGGTTTGTCGGTGGATGCCGTTCGTCATTGGGAGTCCGGCCGCCGCCAGCCGGAAGCTGCCGCGCGGGCGCTTCTTACCCTCATTGCCGCCGACCCGCAATTCGTGATGCGCACCCTGGCTAAAAGTGCGTGAGTCTGTGGCAAGATGATTTCGATCCTCGGCCTCTGTGGTTCCCGGACACGCTCGGTCGAATCCGATACGCCGCCTGTTGCGCCCAAATGCGCGCCGATGCGCTTGACCATGGAAACAGTCTACAAAGCGGTTCCGGCTGCGGCGCTCTACGCCGCTTTGACGTAAAGTCGCTTGCCAGGGGCGCGAAGAGCGGCGTCAATGTGGTCGATGCAGAGTATGGTCCTTGGGGATAGTTTAGAATCCACCTCAATCCCCGATTAATGAGCGGCCAGTATTTTGAACCGCTATGTCTACTATGTCTTCGGGCTTTGGCGCTCCCGGAAGGTGTGCGGTGTATTCCAGTATCAGGCTCCCGATCGCGCTCTTTATCGCCACAAATATTGTATGCATTTGGTCATGCGTCAGAGAAATTTTTGCGTCTGCTCTGCATGTGCTATTAAGAACCTTGAGCTTAGCGTGATCAGCCGCCCCCAATACTCCGCCATTATGCACAATGTTCCTCCGAAGAACCCGTAGATCGCCGAATGCATTGATTTTTACCTCGTCCGTTTTTACACCCCTGATCTTGGCAATCTGCGGGCGGATTTCTTCGTCCCAATATGCGAAGATGAACACAATGATGGACCAGCACACTTGCTGTTCGTTGAATCCGGCTTCCGAGTTTGCCGTGATAAATTCGTCGGCACGAATGATTCGTTGATGTATTACGTCAGGACGGGTGGAGTCTTCCAAGCTGGCCCGCATCAAAATTGTCTGACCATCCTCTATACGCCGTGACACGGTGCGCGACACACGAGCAACCTGACGTTCAATGCGAACTTTGTTACCTTGGAAGCTAGAAAGACAATCACAATAGACCCCTATTTGACGGTTCACAAAATCGATAAATCCTCGAAGGACTTCTAATTCCGCCAAGGCTTTTGTCACGTCCATACGATCTATATATCAGGAAACGGGCCGTATCGATGACTGAAAATCCTGATTTTCTGAACATGAAAAAACGATCATTCCATTTTATTTTCTGCGTCCAAATCTCTAGCGGGACGGAAAGGAGCCAGAGTTCAACGAGTTGAGCCCGCTTGATGAAGCCAATGAGTTGGGAACCCGACGGCGCCTACCGCCGCTTCCGTCATTGTGGCTTCGCCTGATGCGCCTCAAACCACTCCCGCACTCGTTCCTGTTCGCGGAATAGATCGGCTGGCGCCAGGAGAGATGCGATTTCGTCTCGGCACTTCGCAACGAATTCCGCCACCGGCGGGTTCAGTTTGCCAGCAGCCGCCACCTCGAACCAGAAATAGGCTTGCAGGTAGTCCTGGGGCACACCCAAGCCATAGCGGTACAAACCCCCGAGGTTGTATTGCGCGTCGGCGTTGCCTTGTTCAGCCGCCTTGCGATACCACGCTGCGGCTTGGGCGTGGTGTTGGGGCACATCTTGGACCTCGAAGTACAAACGCCCGAGGTTGTATTGTGCCTCGGCGTCTCCTCGCTCAGCCGCTTCTCGAAGCGACGCCGCCAGTCGCGTGTAATCTTCAGGCGAGTGCTGGTCTGTGTCGTTATTCACACCGGATTCGAGTTGTTTGCTTCTTCTAAGCCGAATGGCCAGAAGCCTGTCGAGATCCTTAATAAGTCCATCGCGTTCGGCATTCAATTCGGCTCGTGTGCGCTTCCGCCCTGCCTTGCGCTCCTCCCTTACTATCTCTTCCCTTTCGCAGGATAGAGCATTCGCTATATCTGACCAGAAACAGGCCTCTGCGTAGTCCTGGGGCACGCCCAAGCCATAGCGGTACAAACCCCCGAGGCCGTATTGCGCCTTGACGTTGCCTTGCTCTGCCGCCTTGCGATACCACGCTGCGGCTTGCGCGTAGTCCTGGGGCACACCCCGGCCATTCTCGTACAAATACCCGAGCATGGACTGCGCATCAGCGTCGCCTTGCTTTGCCGCCATGCGACACCACACTGCCGCCTTGCGATACCACGCTACGGCTTGCGCGTTTTCATGCACACTCCGGCCATTCTTGTACAAACACTCAAGCATAGACTGCGCATCAGCGTCGCCTTGCTCTGCCGCCTCGAGACACCAATCTGTATTTCCGGCCCGGATTAATGCGCACTCCGCCCATGGGCCGCCCAGCGGAAATATCAGTTCAATCCTGTCAAGTGCCTCTTCTAAGGTGCAGCCCTCCTCTCCAGATGCGTCAAGCGTTTTGGCAAGCGTATCGTGAAGCTGGAGACGGTCGCTCTTTCGCAGGGCAGGCGGGTAGATTATCTTGCCGCAAAGACGTAATCCTGCGGCTCCTGCTCCGACAGTATTGCCAAGCTTGGGTTCTAAGATTATGGTTGACAGTTTCTGAAACAAACCCTCCTTTGCCGTACTGACGCAGCATTGGAACGATTTGTTATGAATTCTCGCTACCTTACTGCCGAACGAATAGGTCCGAACGAAACGGTTTGAGATGATCATTTCAGAGACCTCCAAAAGAACAGGCATGTCCCCGCGATCCCAGTCCAGAAGCTCTCTCACATCCCCAAAAACTTGTCGGTCATCTTGCGGACAGCGTATCAGACTAAACGCCGTGACTTTTGTTCGTACCTTCGCTCAATCTTCGCTCCTCACGTATAATCCCTTCATGGACTTCCAGCTCGTAACCACCTACAAACCCAGGGGCGACCAGCCACGAGCCATCGACCAGCTTATGGAGGGGCTAGCCGCGGGCGAGAGGCACCAGGTGCTGCTCGGCGTCACCGGCTCGGGCAAAACCTTCACCATGGCCAAGGTGATCGAGCAGTCCAACCGGCCGGCGCTGATCCTGGCGCACAACAAGACGCTGGCCGCGCAGCTCTATCACGAGTTCAAGCAGTTCTTCCCTTCGAACGCGGTTGAGTACTTCGTCAGCTACTACGACTACTACCAGCCGGAAGCTTACATTCCCGCCGGCGACCTCTACATCGAGAAGGAAGCGACGATCAACGAAGAGCTGGACAAGCTACGGCTCTCGGCCACACGCAGTTTGTTCGAGCGGCGCGATGCCATCATCGTGAGCTCGGTGAGCTGCATCTACGGCCTCGGCTCGCCTGAGGCCTACTACGGAATGTTGCTGTTGCTCGAGAAGGGCCAGCGCATCAGCCGCAAAGACATTACGCGGCGCCTCGTGGAGATTCTCTACGAACGCAACGACACAGACTTCCGCCGCGGAACCTTCCGCGTGCGCGGCGACGTGATCGAGATCTTTCCCACATACGACGAGAACGCCTATCGCATCGAGCTGTTCGGCGATGAGATCGATTCGCTCGCGCAGATCGATCCGCTCTTCGGCACGGTGAAGCAGAAGTATTCGCGCTTGCCCATTTATCCCAAGAGCCATTATGTCGTCCAGCCTGAGCGCAAGGCTGAGGCCGTCGACTCGATCGTGGCAGAGCTGAACGAGTGGGTCGCGCATCTTGAGTCGGAGGGCCGCGCGGTGGAGGCGCAGCGCGTCCACCAGCGCACGCGGTTTGACCTCGAAATGATCAAGTCCATGGGCTATTGCCACGGCATTGAAAACTACTCGCGCCACTTCAGCGGGCGTCTGCCGGGCGAGCCGCCGCCTACGCTGCTCGATTATTTCCCTCGCGACTTTCTGCTCTTTGTCGACGAGAGTCACGCCACCATTCCGCAGGTTCACGGCATGTGGCACGGCGACCGCAGCCGCAAACAAACCCTTGTCGACTACGGATTCCGCTTGCCCTCAGCGATGGACAACAGGCCGCTCAAATTCGAGGAGTTCGAGAACCGGATCCATCAGACGATTTACGTCTCCGCCACGCCGGGACCGTATGAGCTCACGCGATCGGCGGGGGTTGTCGTCGAACAGGTCATCCGGCCCACCGGCCTCGTCGATCCCGAGGTCGAGATTCGTCCCGTGAAAGGGCAGATCGACGATCTGCTCGCGGAGATTCGCGACCGGGCAAAGCGCAACGAGCGCGTGCTGGTGACCACACTGACCAAGCGCATGGCCGAGGACCTGGCCGGCTACTACACCGAGGTGGGCGTGCGCTGCCGCTACATGCACTCCGAGATCGAGACGCTGGAGCGAGTGAAGCTGCTGGCAGGCCTTCGCAAGGGCGAGTTCGACGTTCTGATCGGCATCAATCTGCTGCGCGAGGGGCTCGATCTGCCCGAGGTATCGCTGGTGGCGATTCTCGACGCGGATAAAGAAGGGTTCCTGCGCTCAGCCGGATCGCTGATCCAGACCATGGGGCGGGCTGCGCGCCACCTCGAGGGCAAGGCCATTCTTTACGCTGACAGGGTCACCGACTCGATGCGCCGGGCCATCGACGAGACGGATCGCCGCCGCACCATCCAGCGCGCATACAACGAGGAGAACGGCATCACGCCGCAATCGATCATCAGCCAGGTGGAGATGGGACTGGCTCACATCCTCAAGGCCGAGTATGGCGACATTGAGGAGGAGGAGACGGCCGGGATTCCCGAGTTCAACACCCAGGAGCAACTGGACGCCTATATTGGCAAACTCGAGGCCGACATGCGCGAGGCGGCCCGGAAATTCGAGTTCGAGAAGGCCGCCCGCCTGCGCGACAGCATCAAGGAGCTTCGCGACAAGGAATTCCTCTTTGGGTAATCCCGGCAAGTGGGCGTACAGGCAACCTCAGGGGCATGGTCACCATCTCAGTTAGCGAGATAGTAAATATATCTCCGGCGCTTCCAGGCGGTAAGAGCGCGCCAATTAGGGCCAATGACAACCATTCTCATCGTGGACGACGATCCGCTTCAGGCATCTCTGATGATGTCGCTTCTTGGGCGCCGATTTGGCAACGTGTACCGGGTAAACGACGCCGCCGAGGCTCTGTGCCTGATCGAGCAGCCCGAGTTCGCGGGCAAACTCGGCCTCGTCATCACTCAGCATCACACGCCCGGGATCGGCGGGCCGGCCTTCGTCGCCGAACTTCGCTCGCGGAAGCCGGATTTGCCGGTGCTGGTCTTAGCCGCGAAGGACGCAGCTCCCTCAGAATATTCCGATGCGCATGTTGTTTTCCTACCCCGGCCATTCGGCGGCGACAAGATGCTGGCCGTGACGGGTCGGCTCCTTGCGGACCAAAGGAACACGGTCGCCTAAGCAAACCAATCAATCCTGCCCTCCAAACTCTCATAGTGTGAGCCAAATCACACACAGAACCCCTATCATGGATGGAGAATGAGCTCGTCCGTAGGGAGGTCACCGGCTTCTCGCGTGCGTGCGACAATCATTCTGGAGTTCTAATGGCCACGTTTGGCAGCTTTTGTCTTCTTATCGCTTTAGTTCTGGCCGCTTACAATCTTTTCGCCGGAGCCGTTGCATTGCGCCTGATTGCCACCGGCCGGGCGGCGCGGATCTCTCCTGAGCGGCTGGCCGACACCGCGCGCCGGGCCGGAATCGCCGGTTTCGTGGCTGTCACCGGGGCTGCTTTTGCTCTCATCTGGTCGGTCTTTACCAACGATTTCTCCATTACTTACATCCTTGAGCACTCCAACCGGGCGCTGCCCATCCCATACAAGTTCGCAGCACTGTGGAGCGGCCAGGAAGGTTCTCTGCTGCTCTGGGCCTGGCTGCTGGGTATCTACGGCTTTGTTCTCCGCCTGCGGCACAAGACGGATGTGAAGCTCTACGCCTATGCGGGCACCATTCTGTCGGGCATACAGGTGTTCTTTCTGGCGGTGCTGGTTTTCGCCGCGCCGCCGTTCTCTCTACTCCCAGGCTATGTCGCCGGCGGGCCAATTCCCGCAGACGGTAACGGGCTCAATCCCTTGCTCCAGTACCCGGAGATGGTGATTCATCCGCCCATGCTTTACCTCGGCTACGTGGGCTTCTCGGTTCCTTTCGCCTTTGCGCTGGGTGCGCTGATGATGCGCTACCCGGGTGAGAAGTGGATCAGAATCACGCGCACATGGACCATGGTGACCTGGCTGTTTTTGACCTGCGGCATCTTCCTCGGCATGCACTGGGCCTACGCCGTGCTGGGCTGGGGCGGCTACTGGGGTTGGGACCCGGTGGAGAACGCGAGCTTCATGCCCTGGCTCACTGGAACCGCCTTCCTGCACTCCGTGATGATGCAGGAGCGGAAAGGCATGATGAAGAGCTGGAATGTGTGGCTGATCTTTTCCACGTTCCTGCTCACCATGCTGGGCACGCTGCTGACCCGCGCGGGTCTAGTGAGTTCGGTGCACGCGTTTGCGCAGTCGTCCATCGGCACCTGGTTTGTTGTCTTTATGGGCATCGTGCTGGCCGTCTGCATCTTCACCTACATTCTGCAGCGCGGGCACTTGAAGACCGAGCACCACATGGAATCGCTGGTGAGCCGCGAATCGAGCTTCCTCTTCAATAATCTGGTTCTGCTGACGGCCTGCTTCGTGATTTTGTGGGGCACGCTGTTCCCCATCATTTCGGAATATGTGCAGGGCACCAAGGTGACGGTGGGCGCGCCGTTCTATAACCGGGTCGCGGTGCCCATCGGGCTCTTTCTCGTGTTTCTCACCGGCGTGGGTCCTCTGCTTCCGTGGCGGGCGACTTCGTTCAAGGCCATCAAGCGCAACTTTGTGCTCCCGGTGATCGCGCTGTGGGTTACGGTGATTGTTTGCCTGGCGGTGGGCGTACGGCCCTGGAAGGACGGCTCTCTCGACTCAGGAAGCTTTTACGCGGTTGTGGCATTTGCGGTGGCAGCGGCGGTGCTGACCGCAATCATCGCGGAGTTTCTGCGCGGCGCCGGGGTCATCTCCCGCCAGACTAACCGCAATCTATTCGCGGCGACCTGGCTGCTCACGCGTCGCAACACGCGTCGATACGGCGGCTACATCGTACATATTGGCGTGGTGGTTGTTGTCATTGGACTGGCGGGTTCGGCATTTAATCGCAGCATCGAAAGCGAAATGGGCCTGCATTCCAAGATGAGTATCGGGCCCTACACGCTCGAGTGCATGGGTTTCACGCAGGACTCGAATCAGAATTACAACTCCGACTACGCGGTGCTGGACGTTGACCAGGGCGGCAAGAAGATCTTCCAAGTCACCCCAGAGCGGCGGTTCTACCTCGCCAGCGGACAACCGCAGACCATGGTTGCGATTCATTCGATTCCCGAGTGGGATCTCTACGTCGTGTATGAGGGCACAAATCCTGATACCGGCCAGCCCATCATCAAGGCGTTCCTCAATCCGCTCGTGGGCTGGATCTGGTTCGGCCTGGTCGTGATTGTGTTTGGAACCTTCGTTGCGCTGGTTCCAAGCCTGACGCCGGCGACCGCCGCTTTGCGCGTGCCGGCGGCGAAAGCGGCGCCGATGACTCCTGTGCTTAAGGGAGGCGACTGATGAGTCTTCCCTCACGTTTGAAGTTTTGGACGAGAGCAGTGGAAGCGTGCGTTCTGGTCGTGGCCATCTGCTTCTCTCTTGGCGCCACCACTCCCACTTCTCGGTTGAATACCCTGAGCCACCAGTTGATGTGCCAGTGCGGATGCGCGCAACTGCTGGGCGAATGCGATCACGTGGGATGTCCCGACCGCGACAAGGAACTTTCAGAGTTGACGACGGATATGGCGGCGGGCATGACCGACCAACAGATCATGGATGCGTTTGTGGCCAAGTATGGCGCCACGGTGCTGGCCGCGCCGACGACGAAGGGTTTCGATCTGGTGGCCTGGATCGCTCCCTTTGCGGTGTTTGCAGCAGCGCTACTGGGAACGATCCTGCTGATTCGCCGCTGGGGCGGACTGGGCGGCAAACCGCTGGAGGCCGCGACGGCCGGAGCAGAGAGTTCTGATCCAGCAGACCGGGAGCGGCTGGAGCGGATTCGCCGGGAGACCGGCTCTGAAAGCGGATTCTGAGAACGGATTTTGACGGAGGTTTTTTCAGTCATGACGGAAACTGATGGCCTGATTGCCGGAGTGCTTCTTCTTTTCGCGCTCTTCCTGTACACCTTCTGGCCGGAAAATGGCTTTGCCAGCCAGAAGGAAAAGACGCGGCTCGACTATCTGCTGGAGCGCAAGGAGCAGCTCTACGAAAATCTGCGCGACTTGAACTTCGAGTACCGCGCCGGCAAGTATCCTGAAGAGGATTTCGTTTCTCAGCGAGGCCTTCTCGAGCACGAAACAGCGGAGCTTCTGGCTGAGATCGATCACCTGCAGGGAGTAGGGAGTAGCCAGTAGGGAATAGAACAACAGGGACCAGGGATCGGGGATCACGGAAAAGAAACGCAGAATCGAAGGAATACGACAGAAAAATGAGATTGATTCGATTTGGTACGCGAAGTTTTGCCTTTAGCTTTTTGTTTGCTTGCGCAATGGCGCAGGCAGCCACCGTCACCGGAACCGTGACCGACAAGACCACCAACAAGCCCGCGGTGGGCGATGCGGTGACGCTGCTGGAGCCGATGTCGGGCATGAGCGAGGTAAGCACGGCGACCACCAACGCACAGGGCCATTACTCTCTGAATTTGCCGGGCAGCAATCCGTATCTGGTTCGCGTGACGCATCAGGGCGCGGAGTATTTTATTGCCGCGCCGCAAGGCGGAGGAAATGGCGACATCTCGGTGTACGACGTGGCGGCGAAGGTGGAAGGGATCACGATCGCCGAGCACGTAACAGGAATCGAGACAGACAACGGGCAGCTTCGCGTGGTGGAGCGTTACGACATTCACAACGCCAGTTCGCCCGCGCGCACGCAGTGGAGCAAACAGTCGTTTGAAGTGGTTCTTCCAGAAGACGCGGTCGTTGGCGATGCCTCCGCACAGCGGCCGGGCGCAAGCAGCCTTCCGACTAGCGTGAAACTCAATCCTGTTGGGGCCAAGGACCATTACGCGTTCGATTTCCCGATCCAGCCCGATCAGGAAGCCAAAGGCACGCTCTTCCAGGTCCAGTATCAGTTGCCCTATAGCAGTGGAAAGTACAGCTTTCATTCTCTGGTCACGCTGCCGGCAGACACCGTTTGGGTAGTGCTGCCCAAAGCGATGACCTTTACCGGCGGGAACGGAGCGGGATTCGAGTCATCGCCGCAGGATCCCACCGTGCAGACGTTTCTGGCGCGCAACGTCGCTCCGGGGAAAGCGATTGAGTTTTCTGTCTCGGGAACAGGTTCGTTCGCCCGCGATGATCAGAACGGCCAGGGCGGCACCGGCGGACAAGGGGCCGCGCCCGGCAATCAGCCCGGCGGCGGCATTGGCCAGCCCATCAACACACCCGATCCGCTATCAAAGTACAAATGGTGGATTCTCGGCGCACTGGCGGTGCTACTTGCGGCTGCGGCTGCGTTTCTGTTGCGGAAACCGGAAGGGGCGGGAACGGCTGCGGGCACAATCGCGGAGCCAGGAATTCCACCCGCTTACTCTGTTCCGAGATTAGCGGGCACCTCGCCAGCCGCAAAGAATGCAGCGTTGCTGAACGCGCTCAAAGAAGAGCTGTTTGCGCTGGAGAGCGAGAAGATCGCGGGCACCTTAGCGGCAAATGAGTACGCCGAGCAAAAAGCCGCGCTGGAGACCGTACTGAGGCGTGCGCTGAAGAAAAGCCAGGGTTAAGGTTTCAGGGGACAGGGGTCAGAAGCCAACAGCGCCCGAGTAGCCCCTGCGTCTTTTACTCGCGATGCAGAGTTCCCTGTATCCTTCCACAATGAAGACTCTTCTTCGTACGCTACTATCTTTGTCCCTCATTGTCTGGCTCGGCGCTGAAGTCTTTTTCCTGATCGTTGCCGCCGTCACGTTCACCACGCTGCAGCCCGACACTCATACTGCCGGAACGATTGTTAGCCAACTAATTCGCATCCTGCATGGGATGGGATTGGTTTCGGGAATGGTGGCGCTGGCGGTGATGGCGCTGGCGCCGGCCTGGGGCATCTACAAGCCGCGCGCAGTGCTGGCGCCGATGGCTCTCGTCGTTCTGATGATCGCTTGCACGGTCTATTCGCAATACGGGATCATTCCTGCCATGGAGCGCGACCGCATTGCAGCGGGAGGCGCCATCGATACAACCAATCCCGCCGACGCGACCACCGCACACTTCAACAAGCTGCATAACCGGAGCGAATTTGTGGAGGAAGCCGTTCTTCTGCTCGGTTTGGCGGCTGTCGTGCTGATGGCAAGGGCCGAAACCACGCGAGTTTGAGAGCCGACCAAGCCATAGCAGCAACTCGTAGCCAATGTAGGAGGGGATGTGGCTCTGCACTATTAGCCGCTGCGCGACGTGTGTTAGCCTCTTGGCCAAAGGTCTGTAATGAGCAAGCCCGTTGAAGCCCAGCGTGCTCCTTTCATGTCGGTGAATTCACCTTCCCGGATCATGGAGCGCGCAGCCGCGGGGCGGATCCCGTGGGCAGGCCCGCTGCTGCTGGTTACAGCACGGTCGGTGTTGCTGATGGCGTCACAAGCGCTGGTCGCGTTGATCCTGCTCGAGCGGGGACAGGCGACGCCCTGGCGGGCGGCGGGCGACTGGTGGACTGTCTATGGGACGCTGGTAGACGTTGGCTGCCTATTCGGACTGAAGTACTTTACGCGGCGCGAGGGGATCAGGCTGCGCGATCTGCTTGGCCCGGTGCGAATGAGGTGGGGTCGCGACGTGTGGCTGGGGCTAGGTTATTTCCTGCTGATCTTCCCGTTCTTTCTCGGCGGCAGCTACATGGCGCGGATGTTGCTGTACGGATCCATCGATCAATCCGTCAATCGATACCTGCTCCACATGCATGCGCTTCCGGCTTGGGCGACCGTGTACAGCGTCACCCTGTGGTGGATGATCTGGTCGCCAACGGAGGAAGCAACATACAACGGGTATGTCCTGCCGCGCATGCAGGCACTCACAGGCCGCAAGTGGATTCCATGGTTGTTTGTGGGTTTCTGGTGGGCCCTGCAGCATTGCGCGCTGCCGTTTGTGCCGGATTGGAAGTACCTGGCGTTTCGATTTCTCGGATTCCTGCCCGGAGTGCTGGTGATGATGCTGTTCTACATGCGCACGCGGCGTCTAGCGCCGATAATCGTGGCGCACTGGCCGATGGATATTGCCGCGGCTGTGATGACCGCGATCTATTAGAAGAGAACTTTCACTTCCAGTGAGCACTGGCCAGTGGCGAGAATTCGCTTGCCTTTATATCATCGCGGCATCTGCAAACTGACGACTGTCGTCTCCTGTATTATCGGAGAGGCCCGAACGCCCAGCTCCAGCTGTGCAAGGGCCACGATGGAACGATTATGAAGACCGGCATTATTGGCCTGCCGCAGGTAGGCAAGACTTCGCTGTTCAAAATTCTGACGAAAGCCAAGGTTGACGAGCACGGGCGCGCGAATCCACGCGAGGCGCACATTGGCGTGGCGCGCGTGCCGGATGAGCGTCTGGAGAAGCTGTCGGCGCTCTACTCGCCCAAGAAAACGACCTTTGCCGCGGTGGAGTTCGTCGATGTTGCGGCGATCGGGAAAGAGGCGCTGAAAGAGACTGCATTCCTGACGAACCTACGCAATGTGGACGCGCTCATTCATGTTCTGCGGGCCTTCGAGAACGACGCAGTTCCGCATGAGGGGCCGATCGATCCGCTGCGCGATGCCAAGAACGTTGACTTCGATTTGATGTTGAGCGACCTCGGCCAGGTAGAGAAACGCATGGAGCACGTGGAAAAAGACATGAAGAAAGGGCGCACCAGCGAGTTGGAGCGGGAACAGGCGCTGCTGATGCGGTCGAAGGAAATGCTCGAAAAGGAAATTCCTCTGCGTGCCATGGAGATGACCGCGGAAGAGAAGAAGCTCATCCGCGGTTTCATGTTTTTGTCGCAAAAGCCCATCCTGTATGTACTGAATGTCGGCGAAAGTTCGACGCTGGGCGCCGATCTCGAGTCTGCTGCGAGCCGGTTCAAATTGGAGGCGCTCGCGCACCGGCCCAACGCCGGCGCGATGGCGATCTGCGGCAAAGTGGAAGCGGAACTGGCTGAGATGGACGACGCCGAGGCTGCGGACTTTCTGGAGAGCTACGGGCTGCACGAGAGCGGACTGGTGCGGCTGGTCCGGAAGAGCTATGAACTGCTGGGGTTGATCAGCTTCTTCACTGCAGGCGAGGACGAGTGCCGCGCATGGACGTTGACGGTGGGCTCGAAGGCGCCACAGGCTGCAGGCGTGATCCATACCGACCTGGAGCATCATTTCATCCGCGCCGAAACTATACGCTGGGACAACCTGCTTGCGGCTGGCTCAGAAGCCGCAGCGCGAGCCAAGGGCACGCTGCGACTGGAAGGCAAGGAGTACGTGGTGCAGGACGGCGATGTGTTGCACATCCGGCACAGCGGATAAAAGGCAGGGACCAGGGAACAGGGATTAAGGAACAGGGCCGAAGAATCAACGAGCAGCAGAGACGGCTATGTTTTCCGGAACCACTTTTCTCTGTTCATGATCCACGACTCACGACCCACGGTCCACGGTTTGCGACTGCGATGCTGAAGATTTCTCTCATTCTCGGCACCATTGCCGCGCTGGCCGACGTGGCCGGCGGATTGGTGCTGGTGCGCGCGCGAGGCGTGGAGCGGTATCTGCGCTACTTTGTCGCGTTGGGGGCCGGGTTTCTGATGGCGACGGCGCTGCTGGAGATGACGCCGGAGAGCCTGCGGCTGAATGCACGGTTGGGTCCAGTACTCATCATGGCGGGTTATTGTGCAATGCACTTGCTTGAGCACACGATCAACGCCCACTTCCACTTCGGCGAAGAGATACACGGCCACGAATTCGTCTCCGCGCACAAAGGCTACTCGGTGCTGGGCGGCCTGAGCGTACATGCGCTGTTCGATGGCGTGGCCATCGGATCGGGATTCGCGCTCTCCAATTGGCTGGGCTGGCTGATCTTTCTCGCCATTCTGCTGCACAAGGCGCCGGAGGGGTTCACCATGGCCAGCGTGATGATGGCGAGCGGCCGGAGCCGTACGACGGCTTTCTGGTCCGCAGTGGCACTGGCCGGCGCTACGCTGGCGGGCGTTCTGGTGATTCAGTTGGTGCCGCGCTGGGTTCCGTATGGACTGCCAATCTCGGCGGGAGTGGCGCTCTATGTGGCGGCGACGGATTTGGTGCCCGAAGTGAACCGGGAACCGGGGATCCGAATGGCGCTTGTGTTCTTTGCCGGGGTGGCCGCGTTCCTGTTGTTGCGCTCGCTGCTGCCGCAGTTGTAAGGCGGTTCCACAATTCGCGAGCTGTACTTGGCCGCCCCGGCACGTGGGTTTTCTTGAGGGAAAGCCCACTTGGCTGTGGCTGCTTCGAGGGATAGCAATTGCGGAACCGCTTTCGCACGATATGCTATGCGATGTGGCGTATTGCGTTGCACCTGTATTAGAGGTGGTCGGGACTCCGCGGCGAGCGCGCCGGCGCATTGCATTCGAGTTTCTGGGGATCTTCTTTTTTACGCTGCTCGGGTTTCTGGTGATGGGCTACCATCCCGGCCTTGAGGATGATGGAATCTACTTAGCTGCAGTCAAAGCCGACCTGAATCCGGCCCTCTTTCCTTACAACGCGGAATTCTTCCGGCTGCAGATGGAAGCGACGGCTTTCGACGGGTGCATGGCGCACTTTGTGCGCTGGACGCGGATTCCTCTGCCAAGGGCGGAGCTGGTCTGGCAACTTGCCGCGCTGTTTCTGATTCTGTGGACAGTGAAAAAGATAGCCAATCGGATGTTTGCGGAAGAGACTGCGCGATGGGGTGGAGTTGGGATGGTCGCAGCCATGTTCACGCTCCCCGTAGCGGGAACCGCGCTCTATATGGTGGACCAGCATCTGCATCCGCGCACCCTGGCGACAGCGATGATTCTGCTGGCTATCTGGAGAATCCTGGATCAACAGCGCTGGCAGGCCGCCCTATTGCTGCTTGTGGCCTTTCTTCTGCATCCGCTGATGTCGGCAATGGGAGTTTCTTTTTGCTTCTTTCTCACAATAGCGTTGTGGGACCCGGCGTGGACACGCTTCCGTCGGTGGCAGAATTCGATGGTCGCGTTCATCCCCCTGGGGTGGATTTTCGAAGGACCCAATCCTGGATGGCACAAGGCTCTAGACACAAGAACATATTGTTTCCTGTACAAATGGTCCTGGTATGAATGGTTGGGCGCACTGGCTCCTCTGGTTCTCTTCTGGCTGCTGTGGCGCGTCGCAAGCAAGCGCGGAGAAACGATGCTTGCGCGCTTTGCCGCGGCCGGGCTCGTCTATGGCGTGTTCCACCAGGTTTTGGCGACGGCCACGCTTTGGCCGGACTCGTTGGCGCGGCTGACATCCCTGCAGCCCATGCGCTACCTTCACCTACTCTATTTCCTTTTCGTGCTAATGGCCGGATGCCTGCTGGGAAAGCTCGTTTTGAGGCGCAGTGCTTGGCGCTGGGCGGCGTTTCTGCTGATAGCCAATGGATGCATGTTTGTTTGGCAACGGGCCGAATTTCGAAGCAGCCAGCATCTGGAACTGCCGGGGCGCGAGCCTGCGAATCCGTGGTTGCAAGCATTCGCATGGATCCAAACGAACACGCCGCAGAACGCCTATTTTGCGATCGATCCGCACTACATGGAAGCGCCCGGCGAAGATTATCACGGCTTTCTGGCGCTGGCCGAGCGGAGCCAACTGGCGGATGCGGTGAAGGATGCCGCCGTGGCAACGATGGTGCCAGAACTCGGGCCCGTTTGGGCGCGCCAAGTGGAGGCCACGGAAGGCTGGCGAAATTTCAAGCATGGCGATTTCGAGCGGCTGAAGGCGACTTTTGGCGTGAACTGGGTGGTCGTCAATTACCCGCAGCCCGGCGGCCTGGACTGCCGTTGGCACAATAACCTGCTCGCTGTTTGCCAGATTCCGTGAGTTTCCAGCAGCAATTGCGAACTCAGGGCTTTGCAGGATTCGGCTGCATCCGCGAGAATGGATAAGTCACCGCTCTCCGTCTCGGACAACGATCATGCCTAACCTTACCCAGCGACTGATTCTCGGCTGTGTGCTTCTGGCCTGTCTGCCTGTGGCGCTGGTGGCCTTGGCGCATCGGGCGTTGGCGGCGAGCGGACAAATGCACCTGGCCTACGCGATCGCGGGGGCCGCTTCGCTGGTTGCGGCCGCAACCATCTACTTTGTGCTGAGGCCGATCGAAACGCTGGCGAGCGACGCGCACCGCATCGCACAGGGCAACCTGGAACACCGGGTGGAGTGGAGCAGCCGCGACAGCTTTGGCGTGATTGCGAGCGAGCTGAGCCGGATGGCGGTGCGGCTGCGCGAAGTGCGCGATACCGAGGCCGGCCGGCGGCAGATGGAGTTTCAACTGTCCGACGCGGTGCTGCAGTCGATCTTCGAACCCATTATTGTGACCGACGGCAAAGGCCACGTCTTGAAGCTGAATCAATCGGCGTCGGAGCTGCTGGGCGAAGCGGCAAGCGATCGCATGGCGCTGGCGAATACGCCGGGAGGTGAGAAGATTCTAAGCGCGATCCAGGACGCTGTATCGATGCAGAAGGCGGTGGCCGCCGAGGGCGAGGCATCGATGTTGCCGATGCGGATCGGCAACCAGGAGCGTAGCTATCGGCTGCGGACGACACCGATGCGCGACTCGGAGGGGCGGCTGCTGGGCGCGGTGACGACGCTTGAAGACGTGACCAGCCTGCAGGACACCGACCGCTTCAAGACACAGTTCATTGCCGTGGCCAGCCGCAAGCTGCGCGACCCGCTGTTGCATTTGCGGCGCGGGCTCTATGCGCTGGCGCAGGGATTCAGCGGCGAGATGACCCCGCTGCAGACCGAACTGGTGGCCTCAGCCAGCAAGGAGGCCGAGACCCTGGACGATCTGATGGCCGACCTGATCGAAGTGGCGGAGCTGGACACGGGCAAGCGCGAGATGAAGCTAGAGCAACTGCGGCCGCTGCAGGCCCTGAACGAGGCGCGCGACCGGTACTGCGACGAGGCCGCGAAGAAGCACATCCGGGTGGAAGTGAGCGCCTATGCCGACCTGTCCACGGTACAGGCCGACCGCCGCGCGCTGCGGTCGATTCTCGACAACCTGCTGTCGAACGCCCTGCGTTACACGCCGGAGGACGGCGAGGTGCTGCTGGCTGCCGAGGAGATCCAGAACTATGTGCAGTTTAGCGTGCGCGACACGGGCCGCGGCATCGAGGCGGAGCGGCTGAGCTCAATCTTCGACCGGTTCAATCCGTTCTCGGAAAAGGGCACGGCACTTGGACTGGCGCTGGTTCGCCGGCTGGTGGAGTCGCTCGGCGGCCAGATTGCGGTCGAGAGCCGGCTGGGTCACGGATCGACGTTTCGGTTCACGCTGCCCATCGCTGTGGTGAAGGAAGTTCATCATCCCGTCGAGGTGGGCTGAGCGATGGCTGAGATCGTTCTCGAGAAGAAGCCAGAGCCCGCCAAACTGCGCATCTACATTGGCGCTGCGCCGGGCGTGGGCAAGACCTACCTGATGCTGAACGATGCCTACATGATGCGGCATCAGGGCGGCGTGGATGTGGTGATCGGGCTGGTCGACTCTCACGGGCGCAAGGAGACTGAAGAGCAAATCCGCGACCTCGAGGTTGTGCCGCTGAAGGTGATTCCCTATCGCGGCGTGAACCTGAAAGAGATGGATGTGGACGCGATCATCGCGCGGCATCCGCAGACGGTTGTCGTGGATGAGCTGGCCCACACCAACGTTCCGGGCAGTAAGAACCGCAAGCGATACGAAGATGTGCAGGAGCTGCTGGACGCCGGCATCAACGTGATGACGGCGGTGAACATCCAGCACCTTGAGACGCTGAACGACGCAGTCAACCGATCCGCCAACACGACCATCCGCGAGACCGTTCCCGACAGCTTTGTGAAGCGCGCCGACGAAGTGGTGAACGTCGACCTGACCGTGGAAGAGCTGCGCAACCGGTTGCGGGCGGGCAAAATCTACGCTCCGGAGAAGGTGGAGCAGTCGCTGGCCAACTTCTTCCGCAAGGGCAATCTGAATATGCTGCGCGAGCTTTCGCTGCGGACGACGGCGGAACAGGTGAGCAACCGCGCATCGGAATACCGGCGCACGCAGGGGCTGGAACAGGCGCCGATCCCGGAGAAAGTGATGGTTTGCCTGAGCCCGAGGCCGGGAACGGAGAGGCTGCTGCGCATCGGCGCGAGAATCGCCGGCCGCCTGGCGACAAACTGGTACGCAGTCTACGTGACGCCGCCGGACGACAAAGGCCATAGCGATCCGGAAGCATTTCACAGGGTGGAAGAATACATGCGCATGGCGCGAGACCTGGGCGCCAAGGTGGTTCAACTTACCGACCGAAATGTCGCCGACGCGCTGATCCGGTTTGCGCAGCAGGAGAACATCTCGCACGTGGTCTTTGGGCAGTCAGCGCGGTCGCGCTGGGACATTCTTTGGCATGGCTCTGTGCTCAACCGGTTTCTGTCTGAAGTACGCGACGTGACGGTGCAGGTGGTGCCGATGCAGAAGCCGCTGCGAAGGGCGTGAAAAACAGGGAATAAGGAGTAGCCAGTAGGGAGTAGAAAGACCGTGTCGCGGCGGTGCGAGTTGCGTTCGCTGCGACGCAAAAGAGAAAGGGCAACGAAGCGTTTTCCTTTTTGCGCTGCTCTCGTGGCTACTCCCTGTTCCCTATTCCCTATTCCCTACTCCCTACTTACTACTCCCTGTTTTACTCGCAGAAGACGCGGACCTTGGCCTTTTCTTCTTTGGCGTCGACGTCGACGGTCAGATCTTCGAGGTGGTCGATCAGCTCCTCGAGATTCTCCGGCTTGATCTGCGAGACGGTGAGCGGAATGCCGTGCTTGCTGAGCTTGGCGTCCAACTGATCCTGCGCCTGCGCAGGAATGAGGCTGGCAAGGCGGACGCCAGCGCGAAGAAGCTGCATGGGCACGCGGACGTTGACCGTCGTGGGACCATCCTTTTCAGTGGACTCGACAAGGACGCGGAGGTATTTCGCGCGGGTTTTGACCGTGGTGCCTTTATCGTTTTCGGGCCAGCCATTGGGGCCGGCGATGCGGCCGGTGAACTCGGCGGCGGTCGCGGCGGAATCCGGCTCAAGCGCGACGATCAGGTGCTCGGCCTCGTCCGCGGTGATCTTGCCCGCGGCTAACATTTCCAGGATTTGGCGGCGATTTTCGTTCATGGTTGTTCTCCTGAGGAAGTAAGTAAGTAAACCCGTGAATGAGTGAAGCGAGACCTCGAGCTACAAGATGCGGACCAGAACTTTGTTGCCGTTCGCGGAGACGCGCACGTCGGTGCCACGCAAGCTGGACAGGATGTCCCAGAAGATGCGGACGACGCACAAAGGGCCGACGCCGGTCGCGATGCTCATGGCGCAGACAGCGATGAAGAGGATCGGCGAGATGAGCACGAGGACAAGGATCAGCGGAATCCAGAAAAGGATGAGCGGGATCCACAGCCGCGGCATGTGGAAGTGCGGGTTCTCGATTTCCAGGACGGCGATGTTGGGAATCATTTGAGGGCCTCCAGTGCGCGGACGGCGTCGGCTGCGGAGATTTCGCCGCTGTTCAACTGCTGGAGTACGTCGGTGCGCGACGAAGACGGATTAATCTCGACGAATTCAAGTTGGCTGGAGATTCGATTGAGGCGCGCTTTGATGGTCGGGTAGCTGACGCCGAAGGTCTGTTCCATCTCCTTGATGGTGCCGTGGGAGCGAATGAAGGCGACGACGAAGACCTGGTCTTCAAGAGCGAGGCGGGCGAGCTCGGGCAGGGTGAACTGGCCTTCGATCGCGACCTGCTTTGCCGGAATGCTGACTCGCTCGATGGTGATTTTGGCACCCTGCGCGATGCGGAGCAGGTCTTGCCAGTCAGAAGCGGGTTTGGGATCGGAAACCATGAATCGAACTCGTCTTTCTTAATTACAGTGTCGAGCATAATCAAGATTATTAATAATGTCAATAGTGTAAATGAGAGAAATTAATGACCGAGCTAAAACTCCGTCGGCTTGCGCGGGGGCAGCCACCCTCGTGGCGCGCTCCAACAATAGTCAAGAGACGTCCCAAAAACGCCCCTTTTTATGAACATTTGGCGCCATTTGGCACCAAGGTTTTTCGGAGTTTGTGCTGATTCCAAAGCGGTTAGCCAAGAAAATGCCCGGAAAAGGGGTTGAGGGGGTAGCGGGTATGGGGAATCTTGATCCGTTGACCGTCGATCTCGGAATGTGGGCGGGCCGGACGCGGGTTCCCTGCCCTGATTTTTGCGCGGATGCGGTGATTCGACTCATACAGACATTGTGCGCAGAATCGTGGAAATCATCGGCAAACTTGGCGAAGAATTTTTGCGGAGTGTTTTCAATCGCTTGCGAGCGGCGGTCGAAGGGAGCGCACTTGACAGCGGGTGGTCTGTAGCGGCGGCCCGATGCCGGCACGCGAGGCGGGCAAACAATAGAGACGTTTTTCACGTCAAGAAAAGGAGATTCCGGTTTCGGTGATTCCGGAGGGTGAGACGATGCGCGTCAAAGTCTACGAGCTGAAGCCCAGTGATGGTGGGTTTCAATTGGATAAGAGCCGCATGCACTGCGTCATCGCGATCAAAGAAGGAAGAGGAAGCTTCAATTTTCTCGATCGGAGCAGAGAAAAGTTGATCAGGGAGCTTTTTGACGGGCCATCATCAACCTTTGTGAGCGGAGGAAAGACGCCCGACGGAGTTCACTGGGATGCAATGGAGACTCATCCGGCGTGGAGCGTCGAGGCGATCGAAGCGATCGTGAAGGGGCAGCTCTACGGCCACAACCTGGGCGCGACGATTGAGTATGAGGAATGAAGGGGTTCGAGGGCCGGGGATTGCACCTGCCACATACAATAGCCGCCATGGCGAAGCGAATTGTGATCGCACTCATTCTGGCAGTGCCGATTGAATACGTAAATATTTACGTGTTCCCTTTTCCGATCGACGTCGGCCTTGCGCCAGGCGCTGGCCCAGTTGCACAGATTTGGAGCGCGGTTTGGGGGATCTTGCACGCGCCCGGATTGATCCTTAATTCGCGGCTCGATCCATACGATCATCTTCACCTCTTCTTTCCCGCCCTCTTGTTGAGCGGCTATCTCGACTCGGCGCTTCTCATTTTCGGTGGAATTTATGCGTTTCTCGGCATTCGTCGTGTCGTGAGAAGAGTCTCCGCGAGACGAAGCGCCGACCTCAGGGGCTGAAGCCCTCCTCATTTTTGCGAGCTGGGGTGTCGGGGATAAATCCCCGACCTAGCAGCCAAGCCAAGATACAGACCCCCCGGTTTGGGTTCGTGGTTTCCCACCCTTCTCTAGAAAGAAGCGAAGGATGGGGCACCCCCTCGTCCGTGGTTGGTCGGGCGCGCGAAAAACAACCGCAGATCCTTCGCCTGCGGTCGCCGCAGCGACCTCCGCTCAGGATGACAGTGCGACTATTGGGTCTGTGCTATTCCATCCTAGCCGCGGAAAATGCGGCTAGGATGGAGCACCCCAGCTTTGGGGTTAGGTCGAGGGTCAGGGGACGGTGAAGGGGCGGGGGCCGTCGGCGGGAGCGTCAGCACCAGGCAGGCCGCTGCGATCAAACCCGCTTTCCAAGCTCCCCAGCCCACCCTCATTAGCGCTTCCATTCTTCGTCTAATTCGCCGCCCGGACCAAACCGGAATCTGGCTTGAAGAAAACCTGTTGAAAACAGAGCGAGACACCGATCGCAGCACTCGTTGTCATTACCATACAATCCTGAATTTGCGTTCTTCCTTGCGTTCAAAACGAAGCAATTGCAGCGCAGGGTTTGCGAGTCTCGAAGCGGGCAGGAGGGACACAGTGTGTGGAAGAAAGGACAGAAACGCTGGACTAATTTTTGGGCTAGTCTTCGGGCAAGTTCCCGAAAATGGTGAGACGAGCTCTGGCGCGGGTGCGCAACCATCCACGGGTCCAAATGGCGAGGAGAAACGCCAGAACAACGACTACTACCGCGATCAACCATGGATATTCTGCGGCCCAGAGGCGCAGTTGCGTCCACCACGGTAATACTCCCACATAATAGACCTGCGAGCCGACGCGGAAGGATTGAAACTCGGTTCCGTGAAGGACGGAGACGGAGCCGGAGACGTCGCTCGACTGCTGGACGTCGAGGAATGTGTTGATGAATGGCTCGAAGGTGGTCGCGTCTTTGAGGTGGATGGCGACGATGCTGCGGCTGCCGCCAAGGTCGTAGGGAGACTCGATGCCCTCGATGACGGCGTCGGGAGTGCCTCCGGCGGTGAGTCCGCCGGACTCGGTGTGCTCGTTGGAGCGAAGCTTCCACCACGCGTTGTGGAGGAGCGAGACGAAGAAGCCCTGCGTATCGTGGACCTGAATCTGCCCGCTGCCGAGCGAGACGGGAAGATGAGTGCCGAGGTTCAAGAAGGCGGGTTGGTCGTCGCCGGCGCCGATGATGAGGAAGTCAGTGGCAGCGCCGCTTTGAAGCGCGTCGGGACCGGCGACGGTGACGCGCAAGCCGGGGAAACCTGTCTGGCGGCCGAAGTGGCCCATGAGGGTGATGAAGGTTTCAATCTCCTGCTCGGTGGGCGTAGGCGGCAGAACCACGGTGGTTTCGCTCAGGTCAGCGAGGCGCGTGAAGGGAAAACCGGCATTGGCGAAAATTTCGAGATTGGGCAGCGGCGTCCAGTGCGGATAGCCGCGCAAATCGAGATAGGAGTCGCGAAGAATTGCGCCCTGAAGGTTAATGGGCGTGCTGTCGTCGCAATTTTGATTGCGCGCGAGCTGGAAGGTGAAGTCGAACGAAAGCGTGTTCGAGAACGGGCGCAGGTTTACGACAGGAACGGGAGCGTCGGTCTGCGTTGTCCGCGATGTGTCCTGGCCGGGAAAGAGCGGAGCGGAACCGAGGAACGCATTGTTGATGTGCACCTGCAGGCTGGAGGTGGGACCGATGGGAATCGAGTTGTAGCGATAGGCGAGGTGCAAGCGCGTGTCTGGGCCGCCGGTTTCGTAATAGAGATCGGGCGGAATGCGGAAGTAAACATTGAGCGGCGCGGATCCATCGCCCTGCAACTGGTCGGAGGTGGAGTAATCCCAAAGAGGAATGGTCTGGTCGGTGCGCGCCCAGCGCGGAGCGGCGTCGGGCGCCTGCTTCGCAGGCAGCGAGAGATTGTTGATGGGCGATTGCGCGCCGCTGAGCATGTCACTGTGCAGCGCGATGGCCTGAGCGGCAATGATGGCGTCATCGGCGCTGGCGCCGGTGACGATGAGGAGTTTGCCGTAGGGATCGTTGGGATTGGCGCGCATGGCCACCGTGGGCCCGCTGGCGGCGGAAAGATTCAAGCCGCCAGGAAGGCTGGCGGCGTTCTCGGCGATGACGATGGCGTTGCCTTGCGGAATGGCTCCGATGCGAACCGGGAAACGGACCGGGCGGCTCTCAGAGACGACGCCGAAGTAGCTGGTGACGATGCCCGCAGCCTGAATGGCTTTGAAGGACGGCTGCGCGGGGAACACAACGGGAATGCCGAGAGGCTGAATGACGGCCGGATCGACGAAGGGGACGGGCAGTTGCTTGAGGTCGTCGGCGAGGGGCAGCAGGTCGCCGCGAATGTCGAGATAGGAGTTGCGATGGACGCGCGCCCAGAGCGAAGTGTTGGCGGGGTCTTCGCGACCCATGGTGTAGTGGCCGATAAATTCGATGGTGAGCGTGTTGTTGTGAACGAGCAGCTCCGGAGGAATGCTGACATCGGTCTCGGCATCGCTGCCGTCGGAGCCTCCGAATTTTCCCTCTGAGGGCTGAATGGTGGCGAAGAGCGTTCCGTTGAGAATGAGCTTGAGCTGGCTGAGCTGCGGAATCAGAGCGGGAGAAAAAGCGTAGCAGAGGTGAATGGTAGCGGTGCGGACTACATGGGTTTGCGGCAGCGTGAAGTAGATATTGTGCCGGCGGTCGATTGAGTGCAGCTCGATTTGTGGCGAGCCTGCATCGGCGAGGGTGAAGGAATCGTGATACTGGCCCGCGAGAACAGGAATGTCAGCTGGGCCAACTGAATTAGAGGGGCTGGCGGAGCCGGCCAGGCTAACGGACGGCTGCGGCGGCTGACCAAGGATTTTTGGCACTGCAGCAGTGAGGGCCGTCGCGAGAAGAAAGAGCAGTCCCGGCTGAATGATGGAAAGCGAGTTTGGCTTGCGGGCGGCTTTCTCTCCGCGGCCAAAGACGCTGAGGAATGTGGCCTTGAGCCCGCGCATGGAGATTGTGAAGATGCGGCCGAGGCTGCGCAGTACATTGTCGCTTTCGCGCGATTCGCCCCAGCCGAGCCAGGAGTCGGCGCGGGAGTAAAGGGCAATGGTGAGAGCCTCTTGTTCGGCGATCGACAGATTGTCAAAACGAACGCGCAATACGGAGTCTTCAAGGGAGACCACGGAAGCGTGCAAAGGAATGGCCGCCGGAGAGTGCGCAAAAGTCAGGTGAACCAAAGCGTCTGGCGCGAGATTGAGAGGCTCATTGACGCGAATGCCGGCGCCGCCGCCGGAGATGTCGACGGTCTCACAAGCAATAGACCTTCCGTCGGGCAGCTTGAGCGAGAGCGGCGTGGCAATGCTGATGCGGACGGTGGTGCGGCGCTGTTGCAGCTCGCGCGCCACGGCGGTGCAGACGCCGAGAATGACGATGTTGAAACAGCACCACATCACGTTCATGAACACGGTGCCGCGACGCGAGGTGTCCCAGATGAAGAAGCGCGGAATGGCAACCAGCAGGCCAGCGATGTTGAAGAGGAGCATGACGAGGAAGGGCTGAGCGATGCGCGAGTCAAAGAAGGTGCGCGTGACGACGCCGCCTTTTGAGGTGACGTTGAACTTGCCCAGCCTGGGGCTGATGAGCGCCATCAAGGTAGGGAGCAGAATGTACGGCGCCAGCACGGTCTCGTAGATTTCGTTCCAGAAAGAGTGGCGGTGGTCGCCCTGGATGCGCGAGTTAGTGACATTGGAGAGCGTGAGGTGAGGCAGCGCGTAGGCCAGAATGGCGGCCCAGTAGCCAGGAATGTTGGTGCGATCGAGGAGCAGATAGATGAGCGGCGCGGTGAGAAAGATGAGGCGCGGAACGGCGTAGAGAAAATGCCCGACGGCGTTGAAGTAGCAAAGCCGCTGAGGAAATGTGAGCCCCGGCGCGAAGAGGGGATTCTCGATGCTCAGAACCTGGATCATGCCGCGCGCCCAGCGGATGCGCTGGCCGACGTGAGCGGCGAGGCGTTCAGTGGCGAGCCCGGCGGCTTGAGGAATGTTGATGTAGGCGGAGTTCCATCTGGCCATCTGCATGCGCAGAGAGGTGTGCGCGTCCTCGGTGACGGTCTCCCTGGCGATGCCGCCGATTTCGTCGAGCGCGGTGCGGCGCAGGATGGCGCAGGAACCGCAGAAGAAAGAGGAATTCCAGAAGTCGTTGCCGTCCTGGATCACGCCGTAGAAGAGCTCGCCTTCGTTGGGGATGATGCGGAACTGCTTCAGATTGCGCTCGAAGGGATCGGGCGAATAGAAGTGGTGCGGTGTTTGCATCACGGCGAGCTTGGGATCGCGCAGAAACCAGCCGACCGTCATTTGGAGAAAGCTGCGCGTGGGGACGTGATCGGAATCGAAGACAGCCACGAGCGGCGAGGACATGGTTTGGAGCGCGGTGTTGATGTTGCCGGCTTTGGCGTACTTATTGTCGGGGCGGGTGCGGTAGCCGATGCCGGCTTCAAAGGCGAATTGCTCGAATTCCTTGCGGCGGCCGTCGTCGAGGATGTAGACGTGGAGCTTGTCAGCGGGCCAATCCATGTTCAGCGCGCCCAGAGCGGTGAAGCGGACGACGTCGAGCGGCTCGTTGTAGGTGGGGATAAGCACGTCGATCTCGGGCCAGTTGTCAGGATTCTCAGGCAGCGAGACGGGGGCGCGGCGCAGCGGCCAGATGGTCTGGAAGTAGCCGAGAAAAAGAATGACAAAGGCGTAAGCCTCGGCAAGAAGCAGGCAGAGGATGAAGAAGGCGTCCAATGCGCCCCAGTGATTGGCGGGGTCCTGGAAGAAGCGAACGACCTGCTCGATGCGCCAGTATCCGTAGCGGAAGGTACAGAACATGGACAGCATCATGAGGGTGAGAGTGACGAGATAGGAGTCGGAGAGGCGAGCCAGGAACAAGGCCACTACGAGGCTCACAAATCCGAGAACTGCCTGTTGCGGCCAGGAGAGGGGGACAATTGCCAGGAAGCAGAGAATCACTCCGGCGAGAACGAGAAGGAGGCGGCGGAGAATCCGGGTAAGGAGATTCTCGCCAGCGCCAATGTCCTGCCAGATCCCGGACGGGGTCATCGTTCGCTCCAGCGTACCCCGCGGAAGGTTGTGGTCGCGGCTGCGGAGAGGCTCTTGACCCAACTGGCCAGGCTGGCAAAGTCTTCTGCCACGGCGGAGTTGGGTGCATAGTCAATGATGGTCATGCCTTCTGCAAGCGCTTCACTGACAGCGGGGGCGCGGCGGAGCACAAAGGGAAGCAAGCGGTCGCCCAGTTGTTCGCGGAGCACTTCTCGCACATCCAGATGCAGCGGAAGCGAGGAATCAAACTGGTTGAGCACGTAGTGAGGCAACGAAGGGTTGGCGGATGCGCCGCCGTTGTGATCGAAGAAGGCGTCAATGGAGCTGACGCTGACCACGGAGTTCATGTCCGGGATCAGAGGCACCAGGATCTGCGGCGCCAGGCGCATGATGCGGCGGGTGGTGGCGCCGGAAGCGGTGGCCAGATCGACAATAACGCGGCCCACTCCGCGTGCATGCTTGGAGATTTCGGCGGAGAGAGCCTCTTGCGGCGCGGTCTCGGGTCCGAAGTTTTCAGGATCGAGCGTGATCACCTGAATGGGCGCGTCGCCGCTGGCAGCAGGAGGGCCGAAGGTGCGCAACATTCCAGGGCGCTGATCGCCTGCGCCGAAGAAGAAGGGCAGCAGGCCATAGGCTGCGGTGTCGACGAGCAGAACGCGCTCGCCGCGGGCGGAGAGTGCGCGGCCGAGAGTCGCCACAAGACTGGTTTTGCCCACGCCGCCGGCAAGCGAGAAGACGGCAATCACCGGAGCGCGTGCGGCCACAGGAGCCGGCGCTGCTTGCGCGAGCGGCGCGCTGCCTTCAAGGACGCCGCGCAGGGCGAACCAGCGCGTAGCGAGACGCTCGCGCGATCCCTGCAGCGTATCCTCGGGAGCTGGCGGAAGGCCCGAGGGGCTTGAGACTTCAGTCCGATCGGGCATGAGCCACGCTGGGCGGCCCGCACTTTCGGCGGGGTCGGGGACAGACCATGGGTTGCGCGGCGGCATGTAGTTTTCTTCGCGCAGGGGAGCGTGCTGCGCCTGCCTTGGCTGCCGGTACGAAGGCGGCACGGCTAAACCACGGAGAGCGGAGGCAAGATCTTCACGGATGGGCTGCTCGATGTGCGGCCTGTTGGGTGGGGGCGGGGCGGAAGTTTGAGCGGGGCGAGGCGGCTGCGAGGCGGGCTGTTGCGCGGCTTGCTGCGGCGCAGTTTCCTCTTTGCGCGTGTCGCCGTTGCCACGTTTTGGCTCGAGGCTTTGCTGCGACCGCTGATGTTCCTCTTCCATGGCTTGCTCAACGCGTTGCCGGGCCTTCTCACGGGTTTGCGCACGGGAGGCGGAAAAGTCGCGGTACTTTGCGCCGTGTAAGTTCGCCCAGGAGTAGAGCGACGCCACATCTTCTGGAGGCTCATTTGGGTCGGACTGCCCTTTGTGTTCCGTCATAATCTATCCCAAGGTATAGTGCTGCAACTCCGCCATGCACGAATCCCCATTTTGAAAAAAGCCCAAGACGCGGCTGTTGCGATACGAAACACCGGGAAGGCGAACCCGGATGGCGGATGAATCCTTAGTGGTAATCGTAGTGTCGATGAGGCCGCCGAAACAATAACACTTGCACGGCCACCGAGCTAACACTTTCCAGCCATCAAAAAGGCCGGAACTGCCTCATTTTCTGAGCGATGCGAGCTTTTATCCCTCGTTTGTAATCGCTTCTGCATGGCCCACGGGTACCATCGTACCAGCGGATTTGGTTACCGAGTTGAAAATGTTTTCCGCGCGGCGCCGCGGAGGATGGTGTGTTGCGATTCGCGGCAGACTTAGGAGCACAGCGGGACGCGTCCGGAGGTGTGGATTCCCTGCCCCGGACGCAACTCACCTTGTGGTAGCTTGGAAAGAGCGGCCTGAAACGAGCTCGTAGCTCAGTTGGTAGAGCAACGCCCTTTTAAGGCGTGGGTCCTGGGTTCGATTCCCAGCGAGCTCACCACGCGTGGCCGCGGTTTCCCTGAGACAGCTGAAATTCGGTTGGCGCGGCGATTGAGATTGTCGTGCGCGAGAAACGCTCGACTTTGAGCAGCGATCATCGCCGTTCTACGATGGAGCCTGCAGGTGTGAGCGCCGGACAAGACAGGAAGAGGACAGCGAGTGATGGTTTCGGCGATAGAGATTGTTGCGCTTCATGATCGGCTGACGCGGGAGTGGCACGGACCGCTGAATGCGGAACGCGATGGCCCGTTCCCCGCCCCTGCCCTGCCCGGCAGCAGCGCCGATGGCGAGTGGCTGAGCCTTGTCGCGCGCCAGCACAAGGCGAACTTCGATCTGTGGCACATTGAGGACGAGGCACGTACGCCCGGAGCGAGCGACGCAGAAATTGTGGACGTGAAGCGGCGGATCGACCAGACCAACCAACTGCGCAACGATTTGATCGAAGAGCTGGACCGCGCGATGCTTGACTGGATGGAAGGGCGCGGCCTGCCCAACAAGGCTGCGCCGCTCCATTCCGAGTCGCCGGGACTGATGATCGATCGGCTTTCGATCCTGGCGCTGAAGATCTACCACACGCGTGAAGAGGCGGAGCGGAAGGATGCACCGCCGGGCCACGCGGAACGCAATCGCGAGCGCCTCAAGATTCTCGAAGAGCAGCGCGCAGACCTCGCGGGGTGTCTCGATGCGCTTTGGCAGGAGACACTTGGCGGCACACGGCGCTTCAAACTTTACCGGCAATTGAAGATGTATAACGACCCCACACTGAACCCTGCGATCTACAGCCAATCGGCTGGCTCCAGGCGCGGCTGAGCAGCGATCAGAGGTCACCCATTGACGGATCGAGGGGTTCTGCGTATAAAGATGGCCTAAGTAGCGTTGTTCCTCGACAGCAGTTCCCCGCCCGCCGATCGGGGCGGTTGCGCAGTTGTTATGGCTGGTTCCAGCCTCGGTACAGGGTGGATTCTGATAGGGAAGAATCCACTTGACGACCATGGCCTCGGGACAGAGTAACTGCGGAGCCGCTGTAGCCGGCGCAAAAGGGAAAGGAATGCGCGCTTCTGGAAAACTCATGACGCAAGAGGCACGATCCGCGGCCCCCAGCCGCAAGAAGACTTCAGAAGCGGCCGGCAAGTCCGATGGCCGCAGCCGGACGGGCAATGAGGCCGCAGTTCAGCACTACCAGGCCGCAGTGCAACTGCTGCAGCAGGGCAAGTACGAGAAGGCGCTCGTCGCGCTGGAGAAGTTGCTGCCTGAAGCGCCGGCAGAACTGCAGGACCGATGCCGGGTGTATATCGTCACCTGCCGGCGGCAGATGGAGAAAGGCAGCCTGTCGTTTCTGACGCCCGAAGAGCACTACGACTACGCGATCTCGCAGCTGAACACCGGCTACTACGAGGAAGCGCGTGAACAGTTCAACAACATTCTGACCGGTCATCCCGCGGCCGATTATGCGTTTTACGGGCTGGCAGTACTGGAAGCCATTACCGGGCATGTGCAGGACTGCCTGGACAACCTGGCCCGAGCGATTGAGCTGAATCCGAAGAACCGGTTGCAGGCACGCGTCGACAACGACTTCCAGAACATGGTGGACGATCCGCGCTTCACCGAGTTGCTTTATCCTGAAGTTCCGTAGGTCGTGCTTTGAACTCTCCCAAAGTAAAAAGTGAGCGTGAGCGGTCGCCGAAGCTCCAGCACGCTGCCGCATCTCCGGCGCCGGGGCTGCGCGTTGTGGCCATCGGCGGGGGAACGGGCCTTTCAACGCTGCTGCGAGGCCTGCGCAGACATGTTTCCGCGCCGGGCCAGAGTTTTGACACCGGCTGTGCCATTGCCGACCTGGCCGCTGTGGTTACGGTGACCGACGACGGAGGGTCGTCGGGCCGGCTGCGGCAAGACTTCAACATGCTGCCGCCGGGCGATCTCCGCAACTGCATGGTTGCGCTGAGCGAAGAAGAGGATCTGCTGGCGAAGCTGTTTACGCATCGTTTTCGCAGCGGGAACGGGCTGAAGGGCCATAACTTCGGCAACCTGTTTGTAGCGGCACTGACGGAGATCACGGGCGACTTTGCGCAGGCCGTGCAACTGGCTTCAAAGATTCTGGCAACGCGGGGCAGGATTTATCCGGCCACGACGGCGAATGCCACGCTGGTGGCCCGCATGGACGACGGCACGGTGGTGCGCGGCGAGACGAATATCACAGCCAGCAAGCGGCGCATCGTGGAGCTGATGCTCGATCCGCCGCGTCCGGCTCCATTGCCGGAGACGCTGGAAGCGATCGAGCGGGCCGACGTGATCACGGTCGGGCCGGGATCGCTCTATACTTCGCTGATCACCAATCTGCTGGTGGACGGAATCCCGTCGGCTCTGGGGGCAGCGCACGGCGTGCGCGTCTACATCTGCAACCTGATGACGCAGGCCAATGAAAGCCTGAACCTGACTGCATCCGAGCACATCGAGCGCATCTACGAGCACACGCGGACGCAGATTTTCGATTACGCGATTGTGAATACCGGAAGACTTTCGCCGGAGACACTGGCGCGATACGCGGCAGAGGGCGCTGCGCCGATCGTGCCCGACGTTAAGCGCATCGAATCGCTGGGAGTGCGCTGCATCGTGGGCGACTTTGCCAGTGAAGAGAATGTAGTGCGCCACACCGCGAGCCGCGTGGCCGACGCCGTCCTGGAGTTGGCCGGGAAACGCACCGGTCAGACACGAAATCCTCAATAAGAAATTCTTTTCAGTCCAAGACGGCATGGGATAGAGTCAAAGTGCGCGCTTCCCCCGCCTGCGCGACGAGGAGGATGTATGAACAAGACCCGAGTTTGGACGATGGTGGGCTGTTGTGTGATTGCGCTCGCTGCTTTGGCGTGGAGCCAATCGCAGCGGAAGGCGGGCCTTTGGGAGGTGACATCGCAAATGAACATGGGAGGAGCCGGCGCACCGCAGATGCCCCAGTTGCCTCCGGGCGTGCAGTTACCGCCGGGAATGCAAATGCCGGCGTCGCCCTTCGCGCCGCACACGACAGAGGTTTGCGTAACGCAGGCCATGATCGACAAGTACGGCTCTCCGTACTCCAACCCGCCCAATGGGAGTTGCAAGGTGACGGACATCTCGATGAGGCCGGACGGCATGAGCGCGACAGTGACCTGCACAGGACAGATGAACGCGACGGGCACGGTGCAGACGACTTTCGTCGACGCAAATACGACCAGGACGAACATGCACCTCACGGGAACGATGCAGATGGGGCCGAATAGCCGGCCCATTGACATGACAATGCAGTCGACTTCGACTTATAAGGGCCCCGACTGTGGCGACGTGAAGCCGTTGGCGATGCCGCCGAGCCAGTAGACGGGCTCAAGTGTGGTTTTCAAGCTGCGCCGGGCCTACGCTTCGACGGTGCGTTTGAGCCGGCCGCAAGCGGCAAAGATGTCGCGGGCGCGCGGCAGAGCGATGGCACGCGCGGCAATCCAGGCTCTATCTGAGATGGTCTACGGCACCGTGACGTTGACCGTTGTATTCACGGCCACCGAGGTATTGACGTCCGTCGCCGTGACGGTGTAGGCATATGTTCCCGGCGTCACGACGCTGTTGTTGCCGCCGCAGGCGCTGATTCCCGCGAACGCGAAGAAAGCGCACAGCGCGAACAATGAGAGCGTGAGCCAGCGCGCTGCTCTGCGCCGAAAACCAAAGCCCAATAGGAGCGCCCCAGCCAACGCGAGGCCCTGCGGCAGTCGATGGCCCACGTGACGCGGCAGGCTGACCGGACAAGGATTGCTGCAAGGGACGGGAAAGTTAATGAAGGAAACGGTCCCGGTAACAACCTCATTCGCTGTCAGCGTGATGGGGGGCTGCACCGGTATTGCAGCAGTTCCAACACCTACGGAACCGCAGTAGGGCACCTTAACTCCCACCGGAGGAGTCGGCGCAACGCAAGCGACGCGAACGGAGCCGGTGTAGCCGTCGACCGAGGTTAGCGTGAAGGAGGTGAATCCAGTGCCGCTGGAGCCGCTGGACGACATGGTTACGTTGGTGGCTGTGATGGTGAAGCCGGGCGTAGCAGCGATCGCCGAGAAGCCTGCGAAGACGAAACTGGCTGTTAAGAGCAGTTTGAGAAGAGCGGGCACGCAGTAATAACGCATGGCAGAGGCCTTTCTGCGGGTGGCTTGCACCCTGCCGAGCAGTTAGCCTGTATTTCTCACACGCCCTGTTTTTTGGCGGTAACGAGTTGATTGCGGGAAGTGCGGCGGTTGTTTGTGGACGGCGACAAGGGCTAGGTGAGGTTTTTCAGGCCGTTCTCAGCCTGGG